>Ga0335072_10001131_pt1 | contig 44746 bp, 50 predicted proteins | sample Lox_Sample_21_FD_206725 | JGI IMG/M metagenome (GOLD analysis project Ga0335072, IMG submission 206725) | Soil microbial communities from Loxahatchee National Wildlife Refuge, Florida, United States - Lox_Sample_2.1 | ecosystem: Environmental > Terrestrial > Soil > Wetlands | place: USA... | reverse complement strand
CGTCAACAATCTCGGGAACCTGTATCGTAACCAAGGCAAGCTGGCTGAGGCTGAGCAGATGTACGTGCGGGCGCTGGCCGGGAAGGAGAAGGCGCTAGGACCTGACCACACCTCGACCCTCGGTACCGTCAACAATCTCGGGGGCCTGTATAGTGACCAAGGCAAGCTGGCTGAGGCTGAGCAGATGTACCAGCGTGCATTACTAGGGTTGCAAAACTCATTAGGATCGGAACATCCCTCAAGCATGATAGTCATGAACAACATGAAGATATTACGGATTTGCCAGCCTCTTGACATATAGCTAGGCGGTGCGGCCCTTAGCACTTGGCGCACACAGGTTGTTTTTTGTACCTAATAATTAGTGGCCTAGCTTCCTCTTCCTCTCTCCTTTAGATTTGTTGTCCTGGCTTAATAACACCTCTATTAATTCGCTCTAGAACGGCCCCTTAACAGAAGACGCTAGATCTGGGAAATGGCAAAGAGGCTGCTAAGAAGGCCAATCCTGTGGTACCAGGCCTGACTGGAAAAGTCTAAGTTACAAAGCTTCCAAAGTCAAAATTGCAAGACAGAACAATACTCCTCCAGTCCAAGTGCTTTGATTTCACGCTTGCCATGTTCCAATTCTTCTACACGTGATCTTTTGCGTTCGTCGGGCTTAGGGTTCTGCAGCCTACGACTGCCTCGCTTCGCACCTGGTGTAGTTGCTTCTTTGATATTGCGCTTCCTCTGTGCTTCAACCATGTCGTCGTAGGTTACGATTCTCGCGTTGCTATCACAGTTGATTTGACCGAGAGTCGAGTTGTCTTTTCGTTGTTTTGGTCAAACAATAACTTGTTCTCGTCCAGCAGAATGGCACGGTCAGCGAAGGCTTTCTCCGTAGCATTAGCCAGCATTTTGGAAGCGACGTTTACTAGGAGGATCAAGAGCAGTACCCTGCTCAATTTTGGCCCGAAGATCTATCAGACTCTCGCAGCTCACAGGGGTATGTAGCAGATCATCTGGCAAAGGTACGTCTGTCTTCTGTAAAGGCTCCGATCTTAGATTGTAAGCAATACGATAGATAGTTATGTGTCGAAGCAATCTATGAAATAGCACTCAATCGTTGATTAGATTGCTTAGGCGTAATGTTTATCACGATCACGGTAATTTGTGATGAGAGTGCTATAGCTGGTTCATGAACTGAGCAGATAGTGTTAAGACATGCTTAGTATTTCAAATGGTGTTGTAGATGAAGAGCTTGAAGCGTCTAAGGTCGAAGTACATTGGCCAAATTTCATTACGCAGGGGCGTTTCATTACGTTGGGATATGGTAAACTCTCTCCAAACTCCAAAATAAGGAGACTGACAGTTTGCAGCGCGCCATTGCATCTCCGAGCTCAACCTACTGGCTCTTATCGCCGCCATGGCTTCAGAAACCGAATCCAATGCCCTTTCTACTCTCACATCGCCATGCGATGTTGCTAGTGATGTCACCGACGTCTCCATTGGTAGTGAAGGCGCACTCGAAGAGCTTGAGCTACCAGAACACGATGAGCATTCTATATATATCATGGTGACAAGAACTTATAAACGTGGGAAGGCGCGTCCGGCAAAGCAGAGGGATAGGTCTCTTAATACCTGGTATCGGAAGCACCCCGAGACGATGAGAGTGATGCTGCTTCAGCGACTACAGAAAAGGCTCTCTCACAAAGTGTCCCGAAATCTTTGGTAGGCTGTGGGACAAGGCAGGTCGCACTGGACGAGTGGACGTGATGAGAGGTCATATACGATATGATCAGAACTCTACGAGACGGCGGGCGGCAAGAACTCAACTCCTCGACTCCAGATTCGATGATGTTTTGCAAGCAGTCATGGTTGCAACTAAAGTGTGTAATTATGCCTCCGTCATGCTCTATAGCATTCAATACATGACCTCTGCTCAATCCCTGTCTATTTCCTCCTTACAGCTTAGAGAAGAATATGCATAAATGTCTTGATCTTGCTGAAACCTTGAAATCTTCGGGCGTTATTCGGATCGGCACTGGATAACAGTTGACCTGCTCCGGTTCAGTGTTCCAAGATCATGGAGGAAAATCTTTAGAAAGCGAATGACTTGCCATCTGGGCTTCAGACAGAGGCCATTTTCCTGTCCAGTCAGAATTAAATGCCCAGGTGAGGCTGGAAAGAAAGTAAACATCTAAGCTTAGAGAGAGAGAGGACGAGTAAGGAAGCGAAGGTGAAGGCCATGGGTAGATAGGGACAGAGTCCCACATGTACCGCGAGCCATGACCCACGAGGAGCCAAAATAGGTCCCTCGTGAGCGGATGGGGAAGAAAGTCGGGGAAACAGCCTGTGTAATCTACATACAGGCGTAGCGATAAGGGTACTCCGTAGATCCGTGGCATTAGGTGCCTCCAGGCGCCGAAGGGTGCCAAGACTGTGGAAATAGATTTAGGTAGCCAGCCCCCGTAGTTCGAACTCAGGTACAGTATAATTCCAAATTGACAGGCTGTTCTGGCAGTTGAGTGAAAGTCAGGTTACACGAAGCGAAGGCATGATCGAACTCGACGGATGAAGGTTGCGCACGCCCACTTACCTCCAGGTGTACCACAATCGAGAATGGAGGAGGCGCACCTTTCTTGTTAAATGATTTGAGCGAGCTACTTAACCAGGCCAGCCAGGCTCTAGCTACGAGTTTACCTCTCTGCTGTCAACCAACTTGGCCCTCCCCACATATCTATGGGATGATTATTTGTCGCAAAGCTCTAACAGATATCAGAGGCCTGAATGGTGCGGCGCCCGTTTCCCAGACCCCGCTCGATATTGCAACAACGTACACACCACCACAAGAGATCTCTTTTATGGTTTGCCGAATTCAACGCCCGAGCCTGCCCTCTGCTGTTTCAGCTACCAGCGCACCAAGAATGGCCTATGCCTTTTCCGACCTGGAGTCGGGCTAGTCGGGTCTGGCGAAACTGAACGATAGGAGGACGTATCACCATCATTCACCATTGACCTCAAGACCAACTCCAAACCACATGCCCGTGAGATCGCAAAGGCCAGATGATTCAGAGACACACATTGCGGGGAGCAGTACACCAAATACCACTGGACTACGGACTATATGAAGACTGCTATCGCATCGTCATGGGATACAGGGGCCAACTTGAGCTCTCTAGCGACAGCACGAAGCATGGTACTTCCCGAAAACGCTACCGAGAATGTCAGCTTGGCAAACTCCTGCTGTTCTACATTTCTAGAAGAGCTCATCCTTCCTTCTGATCCGCCGAACACAACAAGTCTCTACCTTCAAGGCTTTGACCCTTAAAGCACAAAAGACAAATGGGGTAAAATAATTCCCACAAAGCACGCAATATATCAACAAGCTAAGGAGACTGCTTCTAAGGTGATCGTCCTCTGCTATGAGTATGACTACGTTATGAGCTGCACTGGCAAACTCCGGACCTTGCCATCGAGTGGGCCGATGCGTCGTGTACGGGATACAGCGGGTGTGGGAAGCCTTCAAGAAGGATGGGTGGACGAAAATGGAGCCGCAGTGGGAAATATATCGTGTTTGGTCCAGTGTGGAAGGGATAAAGAGATGCCAATTGGCTGGTTGTTCAGTTGGGAGAATATGGCGACGAAGGCCATGCAGGAGCCCAAAAGACGCGTTGTATGGAAGGCTTGCTTGTTAGCCATGTACCGTGTGTGCCCCTGCTATCTCTAATAGATGCCAAAAGACAATCCTTCTGCTCATAAGGGACTAATGGACCACACCAGCCTTGTCCACAAGCTTATCCTCAACTGCCCAAGTCTTCTTCTCCCGTTCTTACATGTTTGTTACTGATATGTTTGCTACATTCACTGGTGTTGATGCTAAAACGGCCCGACGCATTGGATGAGAGGTATTGGGCAGGATGCGGCTGATTTGTTGTCGGGTACTGCAGGGGGTCATGACAGATTAGAATCTCGACTTGAAGCGCAAATGGTATAGGGGGGCGCGACCAAAGGACCGGGGCTTATCTCAGGGGACGGCACGGCGCATTTGGCTAATTGTGGCGGAACTAATCAAGTAATTCTAGTGAGTCATTGACTGGAGCGGCCAAGCCTTGGTAGAACGCTAGCAGCTTCGTCCGTCGTACTCGCTTTTTGTTGCCCCCCAACTCCGGCCCAATTCCGACCATTGATCATTGATATGTGAATCTGTGTTTCGTCGCCCACGATGGCTGAAAAGACCCAAAAAATCCCCATGCTGTTTTTGCTGTCGCCACGTATGTCTAGACAGCTCAGGCTTCTATCAGATGGACCAAGTCGGGGAGAGCAAAGACCCCGCTGTTATCCCAACTAATGTTCGGGATCAATCGTCAGCAGGCAACAGCGAAAAGAATTCTGGGGTTGAAAGGGAAATAGCAATCCTGGTCGAGCCAGAGAAATCCAAGGACTCAAGTGCAGCAGGCGGTGACAAAGAAGACAGAGGATATGCCTCGTACGTGGTAGGTCAAAGCAGCCGCATGCAATATGCAGATTCTCTGTACGAAGAAGCTCTGACAGGGCGGTGTAGAAGCTATGGAGGTATGCGACGACACTCGACATAGTACTGCGGATATGCGGTGTTCTGGCCGCATCTGGCGCCGGCTCGGTACGTGGAATGACGCAAACAGAGTTTCCTCTTCAGTTGGTTCCCCTCGGCTGACGTCCAAAGGCCCTTCCGCTCATGGTTATCGTCTTTGGACAGCTTGTCAATGACTTTAATAGATGGGGTGTAGGAACGGTTTCGCCGTCCGAGCTCTACCATGCCGTTTCAAAAAATGCGTAAGTTCGTTCAAGCTGGACCTCGGATTCGGGATTCTTAGAGATGATTTCGCAGTCTCTGGTTCCTCTATCTTTTCATAGCCAAATTCTTTGTGAGTCGCCCTGGATGGGATGGTCGACCAAGATGCTCACTGCATGCACACAGTGTGTCTACATTCACACGAGTTGCTTCACGATCACAGCCACTCGGGCAACCCGTGCTATTCGACGGGCCTTCATTCGCTCGCTCATTCGACAGGACATCTCCTACTTCGATTCTTGCACTCCTGGCTCGGTAGCTACAAGCATATCCAATAATGCCGACCTGGTTCAGGGAGGATTGTCCGAGAAGGTGGGGACAGCCATTCAGGGCGTTGCCATGCTCGGAGCGGCTTTCGTGGTGGCCTTTACGAAGCAATGGAAGCTTACCTTGGTAGTTGCAACGACGCTTCCAGGTGCCGTTCTAGCCGTCGGGATTACAGTGGCTCTAGATGCTCGGCTAGAGGCAAGGATTCTGGACATCTACTCGAAAGCTGGAGGCCTTGTGGAAGAGAGCTTGGGTAGCATTCGGATCGTCACCGCCTTTGACGCAAGCCGAAAGCTGCAGAAGAAGTATGATGCCTACCTGGAAGTCGCTAAGAAGTTTGGAGTGAAGAAAGGACCAATACTTGGTGAGACTCTCTGATTTCTGTGCTCGCCTTTATTGATCCACGCGTTAGGGATTCAATACTCTGCTGAGTTTTTCTGCATGGTACGTTTTTCATGCCCCGAAGTTCGACAGAGTGGCTCCGGCACCCTGTGTTGGGCCAGTCATTTGAACCCAAACTTTGAAATCTGGCTCCTTGAATAAAGTCATCTGCAGCATACTACCGCACTCATGTCTTCTGAAAGATTAACACTGACCATGTGGCGCCTGTAGTACTGTGCTTATGCTTTAGCGATTTTCTATGGTGCCAAACTGCTGCTGAGAGGCGAGATCCCAAACGCTGGTGACGTCTTCACGTACTTCCTGCCCCCCCACCAACTGCATTGAAGATTATGCTAATGCGTTCAGGGTTCTCTTCTCGGTCGTGATAGGCACTTCCTCTATCACAATGATTGCTCCCTCAGTTGGAGAATTTGCGAAAGCGGCAGCAGCAGCTAAGAGTATACTTGATATGATTGCACGTCAGCCCAACATAGATCCTCTGAGCCACGATGGTGAACAGCCGGACACAGTCGCTGGTCATATCCGTCTTCGCAATGTCTCATTTGCGTACCCAGCAAGACCGTCTCTGAAAGTGCTCGACATAGGCGACGGTGCGAACGGTATCGAGTTTGAGGCTGGAAAGATTACTGCCATAGTAGGTGCAAGTGGCTCTGGCAAGTCTACCATTGTTGGTTTGATTGAGCGTTGGTACGATCCTCAAGAAGGTCAGATTCTGCTAGACGGGCAGGACATTAAGAAACTGAACGTCCGGTGGCTCAGGAGTCAAATCGGGTTTGTACAACAGGTGAGCTAGGGAACCAGAATTCCAACCCCGATCATCGTCTAATCCAACACCTAGGAACCTATTCTCTTCAGCGATACAATATACAACAATGTTGTCCATGGCATCTTTGGAACTGCAATGGATCAGCTGTCGGAGAACGAAAAGCGAAAACTTGTACAGGCTGCCTGCGTCGAAGCCAACGCGGATACTTTTATTAGGGAGCTACCTCAAGGATACGACACTCAGGTTGGTGAGAGAGGTGGCTTTGTCAGCGGTGGACAGAAACAAAGAATTGCCATTGCACGCAGCATCATCTCCAACCCTCGAATCCTTCTACTCGACGAAGCGACATCGGCATTGGATCCTAAGGCGGAGGGCATTGTGCAGGATGCGCTCGACAATGTATCAAAGGTGAGGACAACGATTATGATTGCCCACAGGCTTTCCACGGTTCAGAAAGCCGACAAAATAGTGGTCATGAATCAAGGTCGGGTGGTCGAACAAGGAAGCCATGCCTCGCTTCTTGCCGCCAAGGGTGCTTATTTCAATCTCGTCAATGCCCAAAGTCTCGGACAGAGTCAACCTGACGAGGTTGCTACTGAGAAGGCCGATGCAGGAGAGTACAACGAATTGAGTCTCGAAAAAACCCTGACAAGACACTCTACGACGGGCCCAACAACTCGACCTGAGATCGCGCCCACAGATGTTTCTCGCAAATTGTCACTTGCAAGGTGCATTCTTATCATTCTCCACGAGCAAAGGCGTCTATGGCCGTACTTTCTCTGTGGCTTTCTCGCTACTGTCGGAGGCGGTGGTGTTTTCCCCGCACAAGCCGTCGTCTTCTCCCGAGTCGTTGTAATATTTCAGCTTCCCGGAGGCCAGCTTGAGAACCGCGCAAATTTCTGGGCCTTAATTTTCTTTGTCCTTGCACTCGGAGTCTTAATTTGCTATGCATTCATTGGCACGTTTTTCACCATTGCTGCGTTCCTTGCCAGCAGAGTCTATCGGAGCGAATATTTCGGTGCCATGCTTCGTCAAGACATCGGCTTTTTCGACATCGACGGGCACGCAGCCGGGGCGATGACTTCGAGGCTCTCAACTGATCCCCAAAGGCTTCAAGATCTGATATCTGCTAATTTCGGTCTCATTTTGATAGTCATCGTCAATCTCATTGGGTCATGCACCTTGGCGCTTGCGCTAGGATGGCAATTGGCTATCGTCACGATCTTCGGATGCCTTCCCGCGTTGTTCTTCGCCGGTTTCATGAGGATGAGGCTCGAGATGCGGAGTCAGGACCGAACCTCAAAACTCTACCAGGACAGCGCCAGATTTGCTGCTGAAGCCGTCGGGGCGATTCGTACAGTCTCGTCTCTGACCATGGAGGCAAAAGTGTTGGAGAATTACGCTGGAAGGTTGGATGTAACGGTCCGAAAAGCCTATCGGCATATTGTAGTGTCTATGGCGTTGTTTGGTCTGTCTGAAAGCCTTGACCTTGCAGGTAATTTGTGGTCTCGCACCCCTTTGCAGTGTCTGACTAACATTCCCAGCCTCGGGATTGGCCTTCTGGTATGGGGGCAAGCTGCTGTCGGAGCGGAAGTACGACGTGCAAACGTTCTTTGTCGTATTTATTGCTATCATATTTGGAGGCCAAGCAGCTGGCTTTTTATTTGGATATACTCTGAGTACTTCTAAGCCCCCCTGCTCTTTGCTTACTTGAATTCTGACATATCCAGATACCACCAAGGCTCATTCTGCCGCAAACCATATCATCGATCTACGAAGATCACGTCCTCCTATAAACACGTCTACAGGTTCCAAGCCAAGCCCAGGCCGAAGCGAGATTGCCATTGAGTTCAAAGACGTCCGCTTTTCCTATCCAACACGGTCTGAGCAAGTCCTTCGCGGCATAAACCTCAAGATCCGTCGTGGGCAAAGTGTTGGGGTCGTGGGTGCCTCTGGGTGTGGGAAAACAACAATAATATCCTTACTCGAGCGGTTCTACGACATCGATTCCGGCGCTCTGCTCATCCATGGCGAACCCTTGACGTCACTGGACGTCCACGCCTACCGGTCAATGATCGGGCTCGTGTCGCAAGACACTACCCTGTATCAGGGCTCAATCCGGGAGAACGTCCTCCTTGGCACCTCTGAGGACGTCGGCGAAGCACGGCTGATCCAGGCATGCAAAGACGCCAACATCCATGATTTCATCACTTCACTCCCCGAAGGCTACGATACCGACGCTGGTTCTCGCGGTCTCGCCCTTAGCGGTGGTCAGCGCCAGCGCATCGCGATAGCAAGGGCGCTAATCCGAGATCCGGAGATTCTACTGTTTGACGAGGCAACTAGTGCACTGGACACACAAAGCGAAGCTGTCGTCCAGAAGGCGCTGGAGACTGCCGCAAAGGGCAGGACGACACTTGCTGTTGCGCATCGCTTGTCGACCATCCAAGATTCGGACCTGATCATCGTGTTGGATGGTGGGAAAGTGGTCGAACAGGGAACACATGAGGCGTTAGTAGGCAGGCGGGGTAGATATTGGGAGATGGTGCAGGCGCAGACTTTAGATCGCGAGGCGAAATAAAAAGTAGAGTGATGCGAAAAGTCCAATTAATACTGGCTGTTTGGTAACTAACTCAGCCTCGTAACTCTCCTCAATCTTGATCTAGAAACCATGATCCTTCTAAGATTGCCCAGATCGACTCCGAAAAGGCATCCTTAAATTCTTTGACTCTGCCCTATATGTGTTGTCTCCGGTAGGTAATCGCATTGGTTATTGCCGGACTAAACCGATTTCACCTTGGGAGTGTAAAAGGCAATGCGGGGCCCCTCTGCTGTCAAGGCCGTAGAGAATACACAAAGGAAATTGAAACAGCGAAGACTTCTGAGGACGAGAAAGTTCTGGAGTCCTGGGGTGTCTCAATGAGAAGGTTGGCGGCGTGGTTGCATACTGTATGGCGAAGCCACAGGGTCAATTTAAGACTTGTGCACTGTCTCACCAAATCTAACCGATGAATGCATGGGGGGGGCTTGCGGGGTGAGGCTGGTCACCTGTCGAATACTGGTTCTGGGTGGCGAAGCACAGTCGTTCGCTTATCTTCGGGCCGATGGGATGCGCAACGAAAGGCTTCCCCAGACTTTTCGAAAGCCCTTCCCTGATCCTCAATCTCGAAGATTAGTTGTTGCTGACGCAACGGCTCGAAAATATATATGCAGTCTTCGAATCTCCTTTAAGCACCTTTTACTACTTTCGCTGCAATTCCTTGACGGTCATGGCTTCCTCCTCCCTCCCCCGCCACCTCCTCCAAACCACCTCTAGAGCGCTTCGATCTTCCCACCTTCCCTACACACGCACCCACAAGCCAATATCAATCTCATCACAATGCCTGCGCCTTGCTTCAACCAGCACCAAATCCAAACACCCTACCAACTTTATACCACCTACTACAGAAGACCTCTATGAGCTCCGCGAGCGGGTCCAAGAATTCACCCGTCGCGAGATCCCCGAGACTCTGGCCGCTGCTACAGACCGCGACAATGAATTTCCGGCACACATGTGGCAGAAAATGGGCGAAGCGGGCCTCCTCGGCATCACCGCTTCCTCCGAGTACGGCGGCCTGGACATGGGCTACCAGGCACACTGCGTCGTCCTCGAGGAGATCAGTCGTGCATCCGGTTCCATCGGCCTCTCATACGCAGCACACTCCCAATTATGTGTGAACCAACTCTGTCTGAACGGGAATGAGGAACAGAAAGCACGCGTCCTGCCAGGCTTGATATCAGGCGAGAAAGTCGGCGCTCTGGCGATGTCCGAGCATTCTGCCGGGAGCGACGTTGTCAGTATGAAGACTACTGCTACAAAAGTCGACGGTGGGTGGATACTCAATGGGACCAAGATGTGGATTACAAATGGACCTGACGCAGACTACGTCGTCGTGTATGCGAAGACGGCGCCGGAGAAGAAGGCACGGGGCATTACGGCATTCATTGTAGAAAAAGGGTTTAAAGGGTTCAGCTGTGCGAGGAAGTTGGATAAATTGGGTATGCGTGGCTCTAACACGGGAGAGCTGGTATTTGAGGATGTTTTTGTGCCTGAGCAGAATCTGTTGGGGGAGGTGAATGAAGGGGTTACGGTATTGATGGAAGGGTTGGATTTGGAGAGGTTAGTACTCAGTGCGGGCCCGTTGGGGATCATGCAGACTTGTTTGGATCTGGTGTTGCCATACACGCATACGCGGAAGCAGTTTGATATGCCGATTGCGCATAATCAGCTCGTGCAGGGGAAGCTGGCCGATATGTATACCAAGCTGCAAGCGGCCAGGGCGTATACTTATGCGACGGCGAAGACGGTTGACGAAGAGGGCGTGATAAGGACGCAGGATTGTGCGGGGTCTATTCTGTACGCGGCAGAGAGGGCGACGGAATGTGGACTCGATGCAGTGCAACTGATGGGCGGGAATGGATATGTCAATGAGATCCCGGCGGGGAGACTGTTGAGAGATGCAAAATTATATGAGATTGGAGCAGGCACGAGCGAAGTGAGAAGGATGGTCATCGGGAGAGTATTCAACAAGGAGTATGCCGACCGGGGGCCGTAAAGCATCAAAATGGAAACCTTTTTAACAGTTTATTCCTAGATTCTCTGGATCTTATTGTAGATCGGTCTATGAAAGAGACCCCCGTCTCCCGAGTCATCTCATGGTCATCGCTGATGCAAATCGCTAGAACGCTACAATAAAATCAAGGGTATGTCTCACCCAAATGCAAGCCGGCTTTGCCCCTTTTCGGGCTTGCCACCACGACCTCTAGATGTCAGCAAGCCTCCTCGTTTGGACCTTGTGCCTGAACTTCTGCTCTCAGGACGAATTATGCTTGAGCCACTGGCAGGGGCCGTGTCTCGCGCCTGAAGGCTCTTGGCAAAGTGCCAATCTTCGTGCTCTCCTCTATCAGTCTCCAGGAGGGTCTTCTGGCACTCTTTGCAGAAGTATGAGGCAATATCTTGTTGATGAAGACGAGGTGCCCTGTGGTGATCCATATCCTCATCCTCAACGTCGTCATCTCTGGGCGTTGGATGGTCATTTTCAGTGCCAAATTCTTCTTCATGGTCCTCCGTGATCTCGTGTTTGTCGAAAAATCGTTGAATTGTGGGCTCGTCTACCAATTTTCGTCGCTTTTCTGGTCTGCCTTCCTCAGTCACAGGCGCTGATGGATCGTCGTGTTCGGAAAGCGCTACAGTTGACTTCACTTCATCACCTCTCACAAGGAATGTGCCGATTCCACGGGTGCCACTTACGCCGTCCTCAAAGCCGCCCACGCTCAAGGACAGGTTTGCACAAGGCCAAGCTCGACCGTCAACAATCACTTGACCCAGGAGCGTCTTTGCCAAATCAAGGAGCATGGTTTCGTCGATCTTCTTGCCAGACGGTATTGGCAATTGACGTGAGCGAGTTTTTCCGCCTTGACGATGGTGCAGGTTCATGGTTTTGGGCCGTCGTTTGTTCTCGACTACGCCTTCTTCGACGAGACGGGCGTATATATCTGCAACGAATATCCGAAGCCATTTCACGGCTTGGTCAAAAGTGTTAATACTAGGCTGAAAAGACTTTGCTGAGAGCATGGACTTGATCTGGGTTCGGGAGTTGACCTCACTGTGGTCTTCGCCCCGGATGACGCCGTGCAGCCATGTGCCTGTGTCGGGTCCAAGCTTGGATTTGAGTTGTTCGATGGGAATCTCCAGCAATTCTGTCAGCTCCTCGGTACCGAACGTTGACGCGACTTGATGACCCAGCTTGCCGCCAAGATTACGAATTTTGGTGAACTTGAAGCCTGACAGGAAATGCTGAACAGCTCGATTGCGGACGACTGTTTGAGAGTTTGGCTTCTTATACCCGCTTCCCAATTTAGCCATCATCTTGTTCCGAGCAATGCCAGCAGAGCATGTGTATTTGAGACGATCGCGAATTGCTTGTCGAACATGTCTGACAATCTCCGAACCTATCAGCATCACAATGTCGTCCCAGTCAGGGTCGTCATCTTCAGTCTCGGAGGAGTCAAGATCTACCAGAGCATCAGCTTGCCAGTCAAGAGCTGTGGTAGGAGGCAGTGGAAGGTTTTCTGTAGGATCATCGTATGGCGGTGGGCCAGCGAGCTCAGGATATCTCTCAATCAAGATGCCATGTATCTGCGCCGACAGGTCTACGAAGACCTCGTCTATGCCTGCTTTCTCTACTCTTTGCAGAGGAGGAGCAGGTAGCACATCCTTAATGGTAGCCAATATCTTGCGCGACTCCAGTCGGTAAGGATCTAATGAAGCCTTTTCTGTATGTATCTGCTTTGTATTTTGCTCTCTGTATGCCCATTTGTCATCACCTTCTTTCCACGTCGCCACATGCTGGCATATCAGCTGGGGACATAGCTTCTTCGCCTCTGCAAGGTCAAGAAACCTGGTGACGCCGAATTTTCGTGCCGGGTAGTTGACAGCAATGAGACCTGACCACTGTTGCACGGCCAGGGGCTGATCCTCTGCAAGGCCCAAGCGTATCATTTCACACTGAGCGTAGAACGCATCAAGATCGATGTGGGCTATAACACGGAGTGGGCAGGATGTAGAGGATTGGCTGAGAAGGCTGAGTTGCTTGAACGTGAAGTGAGATCGCCTTCGGGCCATATTTATCGGAGAGGAGGCAATCAATGGCTGCGAAGACGACATGGTAGATTAGCTCAGCTCATGACTTGCAGTCGGCGATTAATGCTCAGAGAAGCAGATCTCAAGCGTCATTGACATAGACGCGTCGAACCAAGTTTCTTGACGCGACCACTAAGTGCAATGCAGAAACACCGAAAGACTATCGCGAACATGACATTGAGAACAGCGGGCGCATGTCTCGATCCACTTCGACACGTGCAAGTGTTGAATGGAACTATCGCTGCCTCCTTGTCGTGAATGCCGTGCTACGGGAGCTCAACTCCGAAAAGTTGTTCGGAGTAACCTTCAACGTCAACGCCACATTGGACTCGATACTAACGTAACTGTCGACGAATGCAGATCACCTCAACTCAGGCAATGCTTTGCAATTTAAGGCCCAGCGTCCCCGCTTCAGGCCCCAAAGGTTATGACGCATCGCATGGGAAAGAGATATTTCATTATGCAGCTAACTGATCTGTACATGGTATAACCCACCATAGAATTCGAACTATTTAAATCTCAACTCTCTACTACGAACTGGAAACAGCCGTACGGGGAGCTTTGCAGTTGTTTTGAGCAAAGGTGATGGCTTTTAGCTTGTCATTCAAATCTGTTAATGACCTACTCACAACTTACCTTCATGCCTCGTCGACTTTCTTATCGTCTCTAAATCCGTACGCAGCATCAGTCCCGTCTTCGTTCGATTGGAACTCCATATCGCCATCATCCAAACTCGTCTACCATGCTTGTTACGAGAGACTCGAATGTGCGCGCCTGGAGGTCCCCTTGGACTGGAGTAATCTCTCAAACCCAAACCAAGTCGTCCTTGCTATTGCCAGGCTTCCTGCAAAAGTGGATGTGAATGACACTACCTTTGGTGGGACAATAATCCTCAATCCTGGTGGCCCTGGAGGCTCTGGCGTTACACTCCTCCACGATGTAGGCACGTGGCTACAAGAGATCGTGGATGATCGAAAACACTACGAGCTACTATCTTTTGACCCTCGAGGCGTGCACCACACTACACCGAGCGTTGCTTGCTTCGGAGACTTGTTTTCTAGACAAATCTTCAAAGCGAAGATGTCGGCACTTGACACTTTGGATTCCACCGAAGCAATGAACTTCAGATGGGCCGCAACCGATGGCTTTGGCTCGCTATGTGCAGGCAAAGAAGTTGCCGGATATGCAGATGGCTCCAACATCAGGTCTTATGTCTCGACCCGGTTAGTCGCCCGAGATATGATTGCAATCGTGGACAAGGTCGATGAGCAACGTCATGAGAGCTCTCCAGCTTTCCAAAAGGCCGCCGCTGAGGGCGCAGGTACCGGCGGTACAAGCCAACACATCATCCACAGAGGGGCCGTAGACAGGCATCAAGTGCCTCTAATCAACTACTGGGGATTTTCCTATGGCACTCTTCTCGGCAACACCCTCGTTTCGCTTTTCCCAGAACGCATTGGACGTGCTGTCCTTGATGGCGTTGTGGATGCGGTTGATTACTCTGCTTCTCCTGGATGGCTATCGAATCTCCAGAATACTGATGACGCTTTACAATCGCTCTACCGATACTGTTTTGAAAGCGACTCAGCATGCCCATTATTCGAAAAGAGTGATACGAGTCCCTTCTCTATAGAGTCAAGGGTTAATAGGTTCCTTCAAAATCTAGCCCGGAACCCCATGTCGGCAATCCATGATGGTACCACTGAATTAGTCACCTACGGTGATGTTAGGAGAGTAATATTTCGATCAACATACTCTCCAACACAATACTACCCAGCGCTAGCTCAACTTCTCTCAGACCTCATGTCTGGAAATACTACCTTGATGATTCCACGTCTACCACATATTGCGCTACCAGATGATCCGGACAAGCCGGACGACTTGGCGACCAAGGACCCCAACATTCGTGACGAGGCGGTTCCATTCCCGAATGATGATTATGCTCATCAAGATGAGGCGGCTGCGGCTATTTTGTGTGGAGACAGCGACCCGTTAACCTACTTCACTAAGCCTAAATTCGCAGAGTACATCACTGAATTGCAGTCCCAATCGAAGATTTTCGGCAGCCTCTGGGCAGAAATCAAACTAACATGCACTCACTGGCCTAGGTCACTACGGCCGTCGGAAGCAAATCGTTTCAAAGGACCTTTCAAGTCCTCTGCCCATGACTACGACTCTCGTGGCGCACCAGTCTTGTTCATCGGAAACATGTTCGACAATGTCACGCCGCTGCGGAATGCCCATGCGATGTCTGAGTGCCACGAAGGAAGCGTTGTTCTGACACAGAACTCTTCTGGCCACTGTTCAGCATTCAGCAGCCCAAGTGAGTGTACTAGAAAGGTGATTCGGAGGTACTTCGATACAGGCGAACTTCCAACCAAAGGCACCATCTGCAAAGCCGATCGAGTTCCGTGGGATGGAAAGGGCGAAAAGACGAAGACTAGCACAGAGACGTCCACGTGGTAAATTGCTCACCGCGTGTCCTTATTTGACAAAGGATCTGTCTCTCATTCTTACCTCCTTCCCTGAGCCTCGTAAAAGCGACGCGTGGCTGTGCCGTCGACCGATTACATTCAGGAGATGATCGCCGGATAGCTGCAGGGGTGGGGCTGAGCGATAGCAATGAGCACAGTCATGGTCAATTAGAGGATACGCAGAGGACACAAGGTGGAGATGTGAACTAGAACCGCGCTTAACGTTGGAGTGGATAGGCGAAAATCAGCGACCAGAATCTCACCCGATCTTCATGAGTGTCCAGATATTTTGGTAAATTTCGGACAATTCGAGCTACGATTTATGCCGGATTGAACAAGCTCCCTCTGGACGTTAACTGTGCATTAATTCCGATGTTATCTGGCTATACTTTCCACCAGCATCCACCAGCAGAGCTAGAATGACTCCCGCACCATAGTGCAGCTATGGGGACCTTCAGACTTATTGATTCAAATCACACAAATTCCCACGATAAGCACCTTTATTTCTTGCTTCAATAAGCCCTCTCCAGCCTGTTGGATTCAACCCATCTGATCAGAAAGCAAGCTTCCCACCATCAGGCCTCGCTGCTTGTCAACCATGTCTTATTCCTTTCCAAGAACCATTCCACATACAGTTGGGACCAGCTTGTCACCAAGCTCCTACTCTTGGCATGTGAGTCGTAGGGTCTCGATCGAAACCGTCGTATCCATTGTACGCCCAGATCCTTTGATGACTTCCACTGGCTTAGCAAGGATTGGTCGCAATATGGTGCCTTGGCATGGTGCTGCATCGGATACTGCCATGACATCTACTCCTTCGCACGCTGCCGATATGGTCCACGGAGCGACACCTTCTGCCGCAGAGCGAAAACAGATCCATGTCACCCTGTTAACTGCACCCTGGCTGAGTTCATCTGACTCCAACAAAGAGGATATTCTTTGTGAGATCTGCTTGGACGACGTCAAAACCTGCCGCCAAATCCTCAAGACATCCTGTTGTCGGCTTCTTGCTCACCACACTTGCTTGTCTCGATGGGCTGACACAAACGCTCGAGGGCGTCTACAAAATGGAATATCTTTCACTTGCCCGAAGTGTAGAACGGTAATGGACCTGGCAAAATTTAACCTGCAGCTGCCACAAGTAATAGGGTTAGCCGGGAAGCTTGGGAGTGGTTTCTCTTGTGATATCGACGTAACTTTCACGCCGCTTTCGCAGCTACAGCAAAATGCCTGGGACGCGCCGCTACAGAGGCCAGGACGACTGCAACGAAGACATGTCCTTGTCACACAGGAGGACTCTGAAGGAAGATCTGACGCGAATTCCCGCGCACCATCGCGTTCACGCTCGAGTGTATTGGCTCGTGAGCTGGGGGAATATTCACTTTACCAGCGCACCACTGAGTGGGCGCCCGGCAGAAGGGTCCTTCGGTCCGGCAATGAGCTGCCGAGGCTTCGAAGAGAGACGGAGCGCCTACAGCAAGAGGTGCAGCGTACAGAAGCTCAGCAAATGACATTGTATCAATACCAGAGGTTGGTAATCGAACAACACTGGTGGTGGGCGGCCTAGCAACAGAGGCAGGAAGCCGAGCAATGCAGAACAGTAATCGAGCAACAGCTGCGCGAAGCCACTCGGCGTAGCCGGGAAGTCGAGCAGCAGAGGCAGGTAATCGCGCAACAGAGACGAGAAGCCATTGAGCATGGTGGGGAGCGGGTTTAGGCTATCTGGGCCGCATAAAGAGGACCAGTGGAAGAGGTTGCATGTACCTACTGCCTGCTAGATGCAAGCGACGCTGCCTTAACATGTACCTGGTTCAGCTAGAGAGTCAGACAATGCAGATGGCTTTCGAGAAAACGAGGAGACAGTAGGAAATGACGAAACGGAAGGAGGAGTGCGAGTTCCTTCAAACGAGCTTGAAGGTAATGAGGACGTTTATGACTGCGATCTTAGCAATAGAGCACAGTTTTAGCAAAAATGATGGAGGATTCTCCAGTGATGGGCGTCACTATGGAGTAGCGTTGCCGCGAAGCTGCACACTCAAGGTAGAAAGGCTTCTTGGCATCGTTTGCATGCCGAGGTCCATCTTCCTCTCCACACGCCGCATTAGCGAGTTGCTTCGAAGGCCTCAGCTGCCCTTTGATTGTATTTCTGCAGAAGCTCGCCCATACCTGGCAAAGGCCATTTCAGAAGCTTAGGTGCAGCAGTGCTGCTCACCAGTCAGACGGATACTTTTGCTGCAAGCCTACACCCGCTCGCAATGGACGGACCAAATAATGGAATTATTCTCTACCACTACAGCTTCTCACCCTATGCGCGCAGAGTGATCTGGTAGTGAGTAGCTCCTAGAATCAGTGTTACTGTCCCTGATCTTGCCCAGCTTAGCGCTACGTGGAATTGACTACGCGCAATGTGTACGTGGCACCTTTGACTTGCCTGCCGCTGGCCTCATCCTAGACTGACGAAGCACAACTCAGGTCCAACCTCCCGTCCTTCCTAGACCGGATGTGAAAGCCTTAGGCATTGCCTACCGACGGATCCCTCTCATGTCGATTGGCAGAGATGTGTACTGTGATACGAGGATCATACTGCAGAAGCTGGAACAGCTGTTTCCCAAAGGCACGATTGGCGCATCACAGCCGGACCAGAAAGCCTTGGAGAAGCTCCTTGAAATATGGACCATCGATGGCGGCATGTTCAACCGAGCAGCACAACTGATTCCTACAAGCATGCCATTACTGAATGACCCAAAATTCACAAAAGATAGAGAAGATTTCAGCGGGAGAAGCTGGGATAAATCCAATATAGAGGCGAGCAGACCGGAAGCGTTAGCACATATCCGTAACGCATTCAACTTGTTGGAGACGACTCTTCTTGCCGATGATCGGGAGTGGATACTGAAGACGGAGAAGCCTTCTTTGGGTGATATCGAGGGTAAGAGACAAAGCAGCGGCATTCTCCGGATGCAATGTTTGCTGGCCCGACTAATGCAATTCCACAGCAATCTGGACCGTTGACTGGCTCATCGGACTCAAAGGAGCGCTGCCGCGAGACCTAATCTCAGAAAGACAGTACCCCAAGGTCTTTGCGTGGCACGAGCGATTTAGCAAAGCTATCAAAGCAGCTAAGGCCGCAGTAGCCAAACCAAAAACGCTGAAGGGTGATGCAGCTCTCAGACGCATAGTGGACGCCAAGTTTGCAGAAAAGGAGAGCAGCGTAGAGGAGAATGACCCAATAGGCCTGAAGAAAGGCACCGAAGTGGAGGTTTGGCCGATTGACACAGGAGTTAGGCATCGAGACCACGGACGACTGGTGGGACTGACACGGGACGAAGTCGTTTTGAGCGTCAGGTCGGAAGCGGATGGCAAGGAAGTTCGGGTTCATTTTCCGCGCACCAATTTCAGCATCCAGGCGGTGAATGATGGTGCTACTGTAGCTAAGCTGTAGGCCCGTCTACTTCCCATTTGCAAAAACACTTTCCAAGAAGGAGACGCCGGACCATCTGCAGTGACCCGAGAATAATGTTGCGTGGAAGCAAGCCGAAACCATAATGGTAGAAAGAGACTCGTCCGGAATGGCAATTCGCCAATGTCTTGTCCCTACCAATTGCTACCCGACAAAATAACGACACGACAGATGAGAGAAGATCGTGATCCACAGCGCTCGTACGGGCCCATATGCTAGGAAAATTGCTCGATTTCTCCCACTGGACTCGCTTGCAGCGAAAACCAAGGCAGAATGGAAAAAGTCGGCCATGGTTGTCTTGGTTCAACAGTGGCGATCAATGAAGATCCTGCTTCCGAAACGCGGTCAAGTAGAAAAGTACTGCACATACGAATTCAGAGCTAGCAGAGCGATGGTTGTTATCGCAACCAAGGATACTGCGACTCTTCGAACGCCCGGTTTATATGTACGTCGATTGGAAGGAGTCGGGCTAATGGTGAGAGGCGAGTCTCATTGTTTCACAGTGATTGGGACAAAGTGCCTGAGGCTCCTTCGAATGAAACGGCTGATCAGATTTCGATGGATCCTACGATGCGCTCTACTGCACCGTGCGGGCTGGAAATGGAGGCCATCCACCAAACCCCGATGAGGTGGCACATGTTCAGTCGTTGCTCGTTCCTTGCCATGATGGCGTGAGACGCGGGATAAAAGCGTTGGCCGTTGGGCATCAGTGCATCAAGGCCGCGATGTCCGTTGACCAATGAAAAAGCCTTACCCTCTTCCCGTCGAGATTCCTGCCGCTTTGAGTGGAAGCGCTGGCAAAATCTGACTTTTCACTCTCGTCACGTTGCACCCTCTTCGACCCTGGAGGCGAACACCACCAGAAAGCCTTAATCTTTTCCCTTTGCCTTTCTGCTTCTTTTCCCAAACACACCTCACTCCCAGACACACTTCCCGGACGCTTTTGTTTCAAGGATCAGGCTTCTTGTGTTTTGGGCCTTCACGAGAAAGCAGCGGCATCACTTGCCTCGTTCGGCGCTCCCACCCCTGCCATTTTTTTCAGCCTACTTAGCTGTCTGCGCGACATTCCCAACTTTGGGGCTCTCAGCCTTCTCTTACAACAAAACCAATCCTCACCTCCAATAGCCAGGAAATAGGCTCACACTACCCATTTCCTCCATTGTTCCTTGGGGAATCTGCACTCCACGGATACTGTGCTACTAGTTTGGAGAGCTCTTTGCAGCATCTATTTTCCACGGATCCTTCGCCGGCAACCACCTTCTCCACCGGGACCTTTCACTTTTCTCCTCCCTAGCTCTCTTCCTTTAGGATTTCCAACGCTCAAGTTCCGAGCATGGCCCGACGCTATGAAGATGGGTATGAGCGCGATGTGCGTGATCGGAGACCTCGAGATCTTAGAGACATTCAACGAGATCAAGAGTCTAGAGAGCGCATGGAGCCAAGAGAACAACGTCGACTGGACGGCGGCCGGGAACCAGAGCGCATGGATTACCAGCGTGATGGCCGTTCTGACTGGACCACCACGCGTGACCCTCCTTCACGTTCAATGTTCACCTATCCCGACAAGATGGACCGGGATGATGTACTCTCCAGAGCATATATGGAAGAAAGACGTGGACCGCCCATTGATCTACAATCCCAGAGAAGAGAAGAACCCTCTGCCCGTTACCAGGAATATTTCCTTCCCGGTGAGGGTATAGACCGTGAAGTTATCCAATATGACATTTGTCGATACCTTGGCAATGATGCAACAGTCCGACCCGTCCAGTATTCAGACGTAGGCTTCCACTTGCCCAACGGGCTCAAACACCCTTTGCTCAGGCTGATTGTTACTCAGGGCCGTTATGGATACCTCATTAAGGCTTATCGAGCACCTACCACTGTAGGTGCACATCACACGAAACCGTGATCCAGCACCTTTTGTCTAACAATGACTAATCTAGGCAATGATCGCAACACTGAAACAGGATTCAAAACGTTTCGAGCAGGAGCAGGCACGGCGGCATGGGCAACCAGGTAGATATGGACAAGTACATGTCTCTCGGAGCCCTAACGCAAGTCCAGGGTCCTATAGAGAGTCGGCCACTTTTGATGATCGACAACGGCAGGGCCGGCCAGACGTTCCCCAGCCAGGATATGCAGGATACCCAATGGACACTAGAATGGACACCAGAATGGATACCAGAATGGACGCCAGAATGGACGCCAGAATGGACCCCAGGATGGACACCAGAATGGAGAACAGCATAGATGATTATGATGATGATGATGGTCAGCGAGGAGCCTCTCGAGGTTACCGCGATCAGGAACTAAGGCAAGACCTGAGGCAACAGCTACCAATTAACCGTCACGGTCAGATATCTTCCGTTTCCCAACCATATCCGGAGCCCCTTTACTCGACTGCTTTTCAGGTAGTACCTGGAAGCTCTGCATCTTTCAATCCAGCCATTGCAGCCAATGCAGCCAATGTACCCAGGGATCCAAGGTCTATGGTACCCAACACCATCACCAGCAGCAGCCAACCGCCTTTCCCAGGAGATTATACTGTTACCGCGGGAGCAGCTTATTCCATTCCAGCCTCCGTTGCGCCGGGAGGTGCTGCCAGATATGCAGATACGGCAAACAACAGGATCATGTACCAAGGCGGACTACCTTATCCAGAACGACATGCCCCACCACGCCGTTGATTGTCAAGATGTTTACCTTCCCACTGCATCTGGACCCTATACTGCCACTTGCATCCACTGCGCCATTCTCTAGGGTAAATATGTGCACGCATGCGTGCTACATCTGCAATGTGCTTGCAATCAGCAAGAAGCCATACCTGTCGGATCACCACAACAAATGTGATCTGGAGTTTCATTTCTCCTCCGGACCATTACCGGCGTCACAATCATTGTCACATAGTCCAGTTGTTCCACCAGACCCGGAGCAGTCCTTCTCCACGGGGACTCGTGGCCTTCTCTCAACCCTCACTCTGATCTGGGCAGAACTCATCCATATGAGGATGTCTATACCAATTGTGTTCTGATGGCAAATTCCAGGCATACTTCATGATTGTTTCCGACTTGCGTTACGTTTTGCTGGCTAAGTCGGATGCTTTCAAGCCTCCTCATTCCAATATTTACGACGGAGAGGACAGGGCTTTTCCTCTAATACGTTTGCATAGCATGAACCTACGATTTGAGGTTCGTATCGGGAAAACGCTCTTGCATTTGAAGCGAGTGTTCATGTATATAGCATTGCAGGGGCGTTGTGGTCCTCGATGTGGAATTTTTGTTATGCAGCAGAACGACAGTGTCTCCATGACGCTTTCAACACCTTCTCCAAGATATACCATTTGGGGCCTCTTTACACAAAGTTTTGTTTGACTGACAAATACGATTTACTAACCATCAGAATAAGCTTCATTCCGGTACTGATCAGAGACCACCAGACAAGGCTGCCGCCGTGCGGGGACCATCTCATCACTAGGGGATACCTTCCATGGAACAGATGTCACTTCTTGGCCGATTTACTCTCGTCTTCTCGGCAGAGTCTCTGAAAGGATTATGTGTTTCTGAAGTGACTTCCATCCTCACTGAACGACTAACTCACAAAGTCAACGCCGATTCAGATCGATTGAGGTTGTGCCCTAGACTTTCTAGTATCGACATCAGGAAACCTGTCAAGCCATGATCCAGACCGCGACATGAAACCGCGAACCTCATCTTGGACCTGGATTTCGGAAAGCTTCTTTGGCCCTCAGGTCCACTGGTGGCCCTCCGCTCCGCTGACTCAGGGACGCGACGGCCCATATCTTAAGTTACCTGGAAGGTTCCCTACTGTCCTACTATCTTGCCCTGCCTCCATCCCACAGCACTATTTTACCTTTTCAATCACGAACTATCTTCAACTCTTGCCTCAACCTATCTGTAGACGTGCTCTTGCAACTATCATATGATTGACTAGGACCGTCACCTTACCTAATTTAAGCCCCTTCCAATCTCTTTCTGACAACTCTCAGCTCGCTCGCAGTGAGGTCCCACCTACCCGCTAGATCTATTGTCACGGACACTAGCCCCACCGCCCGCCCTCTTTCTGATACTTAAGACATTTCGAGCTTCCAGGGTAGTAGTGGTCGGTCGGTCGGTCGGTACGACTGTATCTCCCAAAGCAAAAGCGTCGTCCTTACTGAAAAGAACTATTCCCAACATTTCCAGCTTAACTGATCAGCTACTCGTCGGAGACAAGCCACCACACCTTGTACTGAACTCCATCTGATTTGGTTGCTTACTGTATGGCATACCTCACACAAAATGGTGTTGCTGGTCAAATTTTGGGTCTGCATCCTCAGCATTTTTGAACAGGTCCTTAGCTTCGCTGTTGCTCGAAGATAGACCGGCTACGTAATGTTTTGGTTGTGAGTGAAAGTTCCAGAAACCGCCAGCGTACTCTCCAGCTCGTGCTCGGTCCTCTTCCCTTAAAGAACTTTGACTCGAAATGGCCTCTCGGGAGGTGTCAACCCTGGCTCTCTCATGATCTCTTCAGAACTTGACCCGAATGGTGAAGGAACACAGCGTTCCCCGGCACATGCCACTTCTTCAACTCTCGAACACCAGTTGCAACTTCCCAAATAGGCGGCAGCAATAACAACAAGAGTGCGTTCAGTCTCCGAACCTTCCACAGCGTCCTCCAGATCACCGTGTCTACCTAGGCTCGTTAGCAGATTCACGTCACCAGCCCACGCCTACTCTCTCTCGCTCACGACGTAACCATCTGACGCAATGGAGGCTGCCCGAGGTTCTGAGTTCCCGAGGTTCAGCGATGGTGACGTTCAGATCGTTATAATCCCCACCAAAATCTATCAGCTTCACTCTGCCACTCTGCGCCGGGCTTCACAGTTCTTTGCCTACCTTCTGGACAGTGAGCCCCCCGTTAATCTCTGTTCGCCTGCCAGAAAATTAGGCCACACCGTTCGATATCGTTTCGAGCTAGTAAGGCCTGTCGGACCTGGAAGTGGAGTCGGTGTTTTCGAACGCAGAGTGGGCACTCCATCACCTTAAGGCTTCTTAGAGTCGCTAACAGGCTTCATTGTTCTCTAGGGTGTCACCAATTGGGGCGAACCTGCTACCCGAGTCACCTGTTTCTCAGATAATGACAATGGCAAGATTGTCAATGAACAAAATCAGCACTGGGACTGGCTCTTTGGTGTCTTCTACAACAGGTCCCCCGAATTTGATAATTCGGATCTAGCTACCACTCTGAGCGGCTGCATGGGCTTAGTTGATGTTGCTGAGAGTGTCCATGCGGTTGACATTGTCCGTCCCGTCGTCGACCTTGCCCTCCTACGCCAAAATAATGTTCTCTGGACATCCATCGCCTCCAATCCCATTGCCTGGGCTGAGCTTGGTCGTCGTGTCCACTCACCGACAATCTTTCGTGAAGGCATCATTCATGTTGTTGGTAAATGGAACCACATCTCAGACGCAGACAAAGTCGAGCTTCATCCAGACATCCGAGAACTCTGCCATCGAAAGTTCCACGAAATCAACATAGCCAAAGAAGCCATCGAGATGCGGATCCTTGGTCACTACCCCGACTTCCTGTGCCGCAATGCTGTCGATCGTCCCGGTCGCCCTACCTACTCGAATGACATTTACATGTGGATGGCCATCTGCTTCCACCGACAGTGGTTCGCCCAGGCTATTTCTGATGGCCGCAATCGCCTCAGTCCTGATGGCGGCTATGAGTTCTACCACTCGATCGGTGCCGGTGGTCAGGCCTATCTAGATCACGAATCTTTCCAGAACTTCCACCAATACTTTCCAATGAGCAGTAAAGCCTGTAATGTTCTTGAGGTAAACATGAACATCATGAAGGAAGATGTCAAGAAATTTGTCGCCGACCTCCTTACAAACCGCACCAGCGTTGATCCGAAAACGTATCCCTTGAAGTGGCTCACCTGCGCAGTTGTCACGCCTGAGGATCTGCCATGGTATGTGCCTGAGGAGGACACTGAGGTATCAGGAAATGGGCACCTTATGCAGGAACTGGAGCCGATGACACCGCTTCCCCATTCGTCAACAAGCAGGAAGCGCCGCCGCCAAAACGATGAGCACACCAATGGTTATACCAACGGCATTGCGACACCAGTGGATTCCTCAATCGATGATGGAGGCGGTCGCACCAATGATGAAGACTGAGTAAGACCATTTCGCACTTGGCAAGTGACTTTCTTTAGTCGTAAAGCATGTCCACTAACATTTCGCAGGCAGGAAATAAGAGGATTGGGCAACCTAGTGCGTCGAGCCATCGCGTCCTCCAGCTCCAAGTTCACCTCTGCTTCATTATGGTCTGTCTTACATATCCCTCAAGGGGTGCTAGGGTTTGCAACCCACCATCCCGCATCAGTACAGCCTCCAATCCTATCAGCACATATCCGTTGCAATGGCTCGGCACCCTCTAGGGCATCTAATGTCGCTCGAATTTAGCATTCCGTAAGTGCTAGCTAACTTGTACGCTATTTCACGCCTTAGCATTATCTAGTCCCTCCCCGATGTCTGTGAAGTAGCTAGACTGGCGGTTGATCGTTTCCTACTGGTAGCCTTCTATGCTACCGGCGTCCTTTCCAGAAGTGCAGGAACATAAGGGCCATGGGTGCTCTCAGCACATCTGCTGTACATAGCTTCGAACCCATAGCGGCTTCCGGGCATAAATAACATTCAAGCTTCCAAGAGTGATCCTAATGCGTAGATGAGCTGAAGCCAAGCAGTCACAGCTAGGGTTGAAATGATCATGTAACCATCAAGTATGTTGTCTTTCTGGATTTTGAGCGATATTTACAGTGCCGCTAGCTTATTTTGCTCTAACTTCGACCATTGTGGTGTTGATGCGTCTTCATTCCACCGGACATCCTGCACCCGCCGTCCACGCATCATATGATCTCCTATCAGGCTCCCCACCCTGCTCATGGGTCGTCGAACCCCTCTGGAATTTTCCGCGGTCCCTTCGGTACTGTAAAACCATCAGCACACGTTCTTCCTCAATCAGCCACCTTCCATTGTCATTCCTAGCACCCACTATCCCCACGCCCATGTCCTTAGATATTGGATCGCTCACCAGGATAAGTCATTGGGATCTTCGGCGGATCCTCGTCCCCAACCATCCTCCTTAGTGGCGGTATTCCCACTAATGCGACTGGCCCCAATGCACCAATAACACATGACCAAAAGATGGCGGGCTTTTCGTGCGATGCCCAGCGTAGGTATCGAATAGGCGAGCCCCAGAATGTCTTTGGAACAGCGGCCGCCATGGGTGTTGTGATTGTGCAGTTCGGAAGAGGTGGAGGTGGAGGACGGATGGAGGTATGCAATGGCGCCCAATGGCGAGATTAGGCTTGTTGTGACCACACAGGGTTCAAAACGTTAGGATTCTTGCATCAAAGACGCTCAGTCTAGAGATTTGCTTGCGCGTTCGACGGTTGATGTAGGTCGCAGATTGTCAAAGCTGTTCCAGCCGCGGAGCGGTGCGGTGGCTTGGCTTGCTTGGAGCTGTCTCGTTAGCTCCAATGAACTCTTGGCGCTGATTCTACTCTCCCAGTGGCCCACCGCACCACCCTCACTTGCGCGCTCAGAGCGACACCTGTCGATTTACACCACATTATCCCTTCAACGCGAGTTTTCTAATCTCGCAACTGCAAACTAAAGATTCTTTGATCACTCTCTTAGCAACAGCGACCTTTCTTCGATAGCAATTTGACCCATAAGCAAGTATGTCCCTCGTGTCCAAATTCTAAAACACCAACACTAATGCACTCAAGAAAAGGGCGCTCTTTCGATGGATGATGAGCCCAAACAACGCTCGCTCCGGCAGGCAAAAAGGAAAGCTATCGAAGCGCTCGACACCAGCATCATGAACCTTGGTGCCATGGTACTACGACATGGAAACACAGATTGCGGCTGAAGTTCATGGAGTAACGAGGAAGAATGTCCCGTGGGACATATTCCGCTCGATTTGTCTTTCTGGCTTTAGTGTACAAGCTCAACCGAAGCTCGCCGTCGAATCCGTAACGAAAACTGGCGAAGGTAATTGGGAGGAGCAACTCTTCTGGGATCGATTACGCCAGTCGCTTTCCGATGAGGTTCGTTGCTCAGGGTGTGCTTGTTCAGGTTGTGCTTTTATAACGTCTCTTAGTCCTCTACTGACTTACTGAATAGGCCCTTTATGACCTTAAGCTATTCTGTGGCCGTACCAAGACTTTACCCGATGCTAATAAAGGCAAGGAGGTGCCTTCTCAACCCGATTTCGTTCTCCACACCGGTGAAGGGCCTCCTGTGTGGGCAGATGTGGAGCTTCTGTTCGAGCATACGCGGAGTCGAGAAGCGGTCACCAAGAAATTTTCGCAGTGGGCTGCGTGGTGCCAGGAGTGTGTTCCATCATCAACCTTTCCGCCTTCACAACATGGGCTGAACTACTTAACAGTCCGCTTTGTTACCGCCCTTGCCTTATCGGGAGAAATATCCGGGTCGCGCTGGTGCAAGATCAAGATGCCAAATTCCCAAAGAATAGGATGGGTATGAAAAGCACCTGGGAAGAGAAACTTTTCCCGGCATCACCACCGCCGTCGGAGGTGGAGGTCACCAAAATTCTTCTTGAGGCAAACGTTCGAGGTCTTCCGCGGACAAGCTATATTTCTGATCATACCTCAAAACCCTTGGCCTCCGGTGCGAGTGTTGGTGAACCTTTCTTACGCCGAGCGAAAATTCACAGACAACAGTTCAACAAACCCCTTGAGGTCCGCAGACGGCTTACCCGCGTTTTGATGTCATACTGCGTACCGTTAAAGGAAGCCATGCTCTATGGCGGCCCGGAATCACTCATGCGAATCATACGCGACGTCATGATCGTATATTATGAGGCGTACAAACTTCCAGAGTTGGAGTTTCATCCACGGCGGTAAGTGCTTTATGATTATTTCATGTTCTGGGTGCTAATACTTAGACAGATATCTCCAGTTCTCCTTGAAGACCAGCAAATCCCTCGAAGAACCTTAGGTCATGATATGGAATCATTCTTCGCAGTCATCATCTGGATAATAACACTCAATAATGATGAAGAAGTCGCCTTTCAGACCAAGCCTCTGGCTATTATGTTACTCGACAAGAGGAAAACTCCGATAGACATTGTGTCATGCCAGCCAAGGCATATCATACGGTTGTGGCCCATGATGCGATGAATCGCATCATTCTAGTCTTTTGGTCTTTTGGCCGAGGCTATGGGCCACGCCTTGACACATTGTAATGGCTAAGGAGAATTGGTCCAACAACCTGAAGAGCTTCCGAAAGTGGATAATTGATTACTTTGAGCAGGTCTATCGCGAAGATGTAGGGTTTCTCAAGTGCTTATTTAAGCTACGCAAAATCCTGTACCCGGAGGATGACCTTGACGTGGATGACGATCTTGATAAAAATGACAACGAAGAGATGGGAGATGCTGATCTAATGAAGGAGGACCTCTTCCGGCAGTGCATGAAGGAGATCGATGATTATCTTCACGAAAAAAAAAGGGCTGTTCTGAGATGCAGTTGATCGATTCTAGCGCACTAGCACAACATACTCCAGAGAGTCGGTGATTGGAGGGTCGTCGAGCGGTTTGCAGACGGAAGGTGGCGGAAGGGACGGGTTAGAGGGGGCCTGAGAGTGCAGGGCTCCGGCTACGCCAGGGGAGCTAGAATTGAGAGAGAGGAGGACGAAGGAAAGGTTGTTCTTGGACAGTGAGAGTCTCACACGGCCCCCATGTGCAAAGCTGAATTAGGTTCTATATCTTGGCGTTGTGAGGCGTCGAGGTTTCTGAGGTAGACCTCCATCTAGCGACAAGCTACGCTCGCTTCGGCGGCCATTTCACCCAGATGTACAATTTCTCCGGAAGGTTCGTCTATTGGTGCAGATGCTTTACACCCTTCGTGCTCCAAAATCATTGAATAGAGTTCGTCAGTGTGCCACTGCTGAACGTAGACGCCTGGTAAATCACACGGATCTTGGCGTCAACAAAGAACGCGTCCAAGACATGCGTCGAGTCACGTTTGTAACAACTGGAATCGCAAGGCCGGGCTTGCGATTGATGAACGCCCGAGCGGGTCTTGGCAATTAAAAAAGAACAGAAAAGTGTAGCGAGCTCACTTTTCTCTCACCCACGCGACGCCGCTTTTCCCGGCAGCCACCCTGAGCGAGGGTGAGCGCAGGTGAGCGGAGTGAGTCGAAGGCGAGTCGACGAGTGGATCTGCCTCGCCGTTCACGCGCTCCTCATTCGAAGTCCAAACTGGCTGCCTCTATTTTTGGTGGCCCTCTATGGACTACTGGGGCGTCGCTATGGTGGAGCCAGCGTTTTCCTACTTAGAGCCCACAGTCCCTACCGCTACATGCGAGATGGCTACCGCATTTTGATCTGCCAGCAACGCTTGTTTTGCTTGTCGTGTCCTGTCTCGTCGAGCACCCTCTCCTACCCCCGCTATTTCTTCCGCCCTTCCACCGCCATGGCAAGAAAGAAGATCACTGTTGGCGAGCTGAGCGCTCGTGCCAGAGCGAATGGCTACCAGAGGGGTACACATCGAGACAAAGACTGTCTTCGAGACCGCAACAAGCATGTGGACAAAATTCAAATGGACCAAAATGCAGCGTTGGATCGTTACGTCCTGTGAGAGGGCCTTTGTCTTCGCCCCCGTGGAGACGGATCAATACTGACGTGGTATTTCAGCTGGCACCTTGAAGAGATGAAAGAGGACGCCCTCTGGGAAGGACTACCTATTCCGAACGAAGCTGCTGTACGGGACCGGGTTCTTAGAAAGTACGTGGAGGCCCCTGATCTTGTTACTGTGAAAGACTTTCTCCGCTTCCATACGGCCACGGGTAAGGGAAAGATCCGGAAAATAATAACCAGTAACTTGCTCAACACGTTTGCGGAATGATTCTTTGCCGGCTTCAGCCGTGTTACAGACACCTCGATAAACGAGCCCTCTACATCTGCCACAATGTGAAGGGTACTCAGCAGCCATACTACCTGGTGAAAGTAGAATCCACAACTAGTACCGCCCCGTAATGGTTACCGGTCGCCGCATTGCTATCTTTGCGACCCTGCCCCGGTCATACTTTCAATAGCGACTTAGGGTAACAAGGCCGCTTTCCCAACGATACTGTCTTCTCCTTTTTTAATCTCATCATTCACTCTTCTTCGGCGAATGACATAGACGCTGGTATCATTGGTTTCCGCCCGTATACGACATAGCTGATGACATTTCAGCGCTCATAAGTATAGTCAAACTTTCAAATTGTACTTACAAGAACACAAAGCTATGCATGTTGCGATTCCTAGCTTCACTCCTTGCCCTCGCAATCAAGATCTCTGCCTGCTCTTTGCTTCCACCCAGAATCGTCGTATACCCACGTATCAAAAAGGCGTGTGCGCCCTCTTCGAAGTTAGCCAACTCAAGCGCACCGATCTTCTTCAACCTTGGGTCTTTCGGCCATGGACTGGTGGGAACTTTGAAGGATTTCTCTTGCACCTCCTCAAAACCGACCCTCTCCATGCGACTCTTCCAAGTCAGTGGCGCGTCAATCGAGGCCCCAATTTTGTCGCCGATACGGCGTATGATTCGCCCAAACTCGGCGTAAGCACTCTCATCTGGGAGAGTGTTGTCGTCTGACGACGGATGAATCCACGTTCCGGAAACCTCGAGGTATCCGCCAGGCTTCAAGTGAGCGAAGCATTGCTCGATTAACCGGTCCCAGTCCCGAATTGCCAACATGAAATCTCGTCCGTGGATGAAGTCGAACTTGTTAGGGCCAAAGGTCCAGTCATCTTCAACATCATCTATTTCGAATTGACAATTAGGAGGCACCCACTGTGGTTGAACCGCGGCTAGATCGACCCCGATCACCCGGGCTGTAGGGAACTTATCTGCCATGTCGATCGCCCAAATCCCAGACCCCGTGCCTAGGTCGAGTATGTTCTGGGGATTTTCTGCAATGGGGGCGAGGTGCAGCCTATCGCCGAGGAGAAGCATGAACTTGCAGTGTTGCAAATCATTGCGGTTCTGTTCGTCGTCGTCAACGGGCAAGCCGTACGCGTTCTTGCCGTATGCAGGGTAGGTCCTTCCATTCTCCTCAATTCCACGCCTTATCTCTGACGCAATCGAGGTAACATAGCTTGTATTGACCGATTCAGCGAATCCTTCGTCGTCGACGAAACTTTCGTCTGGTGTGATCTCGAGGCTTGTTGGCGTTGAAGTCATGGCAAAGAGGAATGAGGTCCCATTTCAAGTCCAGAGTCCCACCTACGTCTTTGAGGTGGCCCTGATGGGCCAGCTCTGAGTAACAAGGACCGATCCCTCCAAAATTGTGCATTTGAGCTTTGGGATTGCATGCATTCTCATGCTGGACCATGCGTTTTGACCTAAATTGGCGAGCATGGAGCGGGGGCGGCGTTCCCCGAAACCCCAATCACGGGGTGCGCAATAGACGACTTCGAAGCATGTGCTGCAGGGATAATATCGTGATCGGGAAGTTACCGAAGTCGATTTGGATCGTTATAAATAAGGACTCTCAGGTGGCGGGATTGGGGGGGCCCTTTAGTTACAGAGAACTGGCTGTGGTATCTTGCATTCTAGCACATGTATCTATTCTGCTGACATTCCCAATATTGTTCAAAGTGTTAGAGTCATAATGGCAAAGTCACAAGCTGATCTCCTCTTCCTGCGCTTTTTTGGTTGTTTCGACAACCCCTCGTTCAACATCCACAGAGCTGGAAGACTTGGCCCGCCCTCCTTGGATGCTAAGGCCCTAGGGCGTCAAGGTCTCGGGGATGTCTTCCGAAGTTTCCAGCGCTCAAGCCTCAGGGATCCTGGCCCACTGGCGTGCATGTATGGCTTGGAACAACGAAGCATCCAAGTCATACCAGGAAGCTCTGTAAGATAGGCTCTAACGAGCTTCGGCCGCAATGGATCTAGCTATTGATCTAGCGCCCATAAGCGAATTCCGTTGCAACAGAGTAATCTTGTCTCCTCTTGCTTGGGATGGGAATAGATGTCATCTCCCGCTTTAGGTTTGGGAACAAATCTTTTTTGACCCAATCTTGACCTCCACGTTTGGAACGTTAGGGATAAATTCAGCACCCCGCATTTACTAAGCGTAGCACCTGGCAACTCCTCACAAAACCCTTGACAAAAATGCTTCAATGTAGCCAACGATTGTCCTGAGTGGGAAATTTCCAGAGTTTGCTATCTTCACGCTTTGCCCAATCGCAAATGAAATGGGAGTTCAATGATTTTCATCATCGCCGTGTGGAGGATATCTAGGAAATGATGAGCATAGAAAGTTTCATCTGTGGTTTTGTCCAGTGTGAAGATAGTTAGTGCAGGGTAAAAGGGATCGCTAACTCCCTTGAGTAGATTGTGCATGCTTGCAATTTATCCGCTCCCGCTAAGCTCGACTCCCACCAACCCCCCACGCTGTGGAAGATGCAACCGAGCTTCTGATGAAAAGTTGAGCTGTGCTTCAGTGATCGAGGCATAATGCAGGGGCCAAAAAATTGAGCCACCATCTTTATTCCTTTCCGGTGTAAAACCGCCTTCTCAAGGTAACCCCAAATCACTTTGAACCACAAGGTTATGGGTTCTCCGCAAGAAGATCCAAGCATCGAACTGCAAAGGTTGGTTGGCGACCTGAATAATGCTTCCAAGTCATTCAACCCGACGCATGGCCTCGACGGCTACAAGAGCCGTATCGAGGTCATCACCAAAGCCAAAGAGATCATTTCAGCCATGACAGACCCGTCAGACATGGCTTTCCAGCACTGCGTCAACGTGAGCCCATAAAGCAACGTCTTCGGGAAATTCTTAGCTAAGGGTCCCTGGCTAGATGTTTGAATTAATGGCTATCCGAACGCTCTTGAGCCTACAGGTTTTAGAAAAGATTCCTGAGGGTTCAATATCATTACGGGACCTTTCAGCTGCCACTGGAGTGCAAGAGTCTCTTCTCGGTACTTTGATACCTGCAATCTCCAAGTTGGAAATTGGGGGGTTGACACGCTATCAGAACGTCTTCTTCGTGTTGTTGTCGGAACCGGATTCATAGGTCAGACAAATGACCTTGAATACACTCACACCAAATTCTCGCGGGCGTACATCGCCTTCCCAGGACCTGGCCTGTTCTTCCAGCTTATGTAGGCGTGCAAATTTCCTACCCAGCCGACTTTGGTGTAGTACTGACCACTCTACTACATGGAACAGCTACGACAACTCCCACCTAAGTCTGGACCGCTTCCACGAATATCTCGCAGCCCGTGGCAGCCTCACTGAACCCGACGACCCAACATTCAATCCCTACACTTGGCGGTTCAAGCAGGATGGCAAGGTGGTCTGGGAGATTATGGCACAAGATCCCAAGCGATTAAAGATGTTCCAGATGGGTCTCGCTAACATGGAAGCCTCAGTGCCAATTGTCGGCTTCTACGACTTCGGCAAGCTCGATACCAGCGACGACAGGTCAATCCTGGTCGACGTGGGCGGTGGCGGAGGCCAAAGCATTATGGCCATCATGGACGCTCACCCAAATCTAGCTTCAAAGCCCGAGAAATTTGTCCTGCAAGACCTGCCTGAACAGATCGCACTTGCCCGAGCAGCCGGGAGATTGCCAGAAAAGGTTGTCAAGATGGAGCACGATTTTTACACTGAGCAGCCGGTAAAAGGTCAGTCAAGTTCACTTCCTTTTTGCGATTCTCGTGCAAGTTTGATTGACAGCCCTAATGCAGGTGCCAGAGCCTACTACGTCCGCCGAATCATGCACGACTACTCGGACGCGAATTGCACCAAGATCCTAAAACGCCTCGCAGACGCCATGACCACCGACTCCGTCGTCTTGATTGCAGACATGGTCCTGTCAGCCACGACACACGAGGCAGATATGCCCGCAGTAGCGATGGACGTCGCAATGCTAGTTATGGGAGGCAAAGAAAGGACGGAGGATGGATTCAGGAAGGTCCTGGAACCCGCTGGGCTGGAATTGGTTAAGGTTTGGAGGGCCAGTTTCGGTGCCGGCGCGCTGGTAGAAGCGAAGTTGGCCGGTAGTACTGTATGATGATACCGGACTAGGCTCATCATATCGAGCTGCTCTAAAATATGGTGCTATATACTGTTCAAGGCCCTTTCTGACAGCGATAAGTAATTGTCCAATGTACAGAATCAGCACCCGGCTCACCTTCGACTCAGGCGACTCCGGCGCTAGTCGAGCGCGGCTCAGGGCGGGCCTCACCCTGCAGTTTTCTGTTCTCTTGGCATCAAACACGTCTCCTAAAGGTCGTAGGCCCAAACTCGCACCTGACAAGGCGACTCACTAGCAACTTCCAGTATGCGGTTGTTCCTTTCCTTTCTTGTTCTGGCCTTTCTAGGGCTGGTACAGGCGTTGAGCAGCTCAGGAAGTCGTCTACTAATCGTACTGGAAGAGGCCGCAGACAAGGCGCTGTTCTCGAAATTCTGGGCGGATCTTGAAGGTCGGTCGGTGTCTTGCAATAAAGAATCTTGGACAGCTTGTGCTGATGAGGTATATTTGCAGACCGAGGCTTCAAGCTCACATTTGAGTCGCCAAAGAATGACAAATTATCACTGTTCAGACATAGGGAGCTGGCCTACGACCACCTCATTCTCACACCACCGAAGTCTAAGGGTCAGCCCCGCGTACAGAAGTTCCAAGATGCAAGCTGACAATGCGCTCAGGTTACGGCCCATCTCTCACCCCGAAGCTCCTCCTCGACTTCATCAATGCGGGTGGCAACGTCCTTCTAGGTCTTTCGGCCGACTCCACAACCCCTAGCTCGATCAGCTCGCTGCTCCTCGAACTTGACATCAGCCTATCTCAGGATCGAAGCTCTATCGTCGTCGATCACTTCAACTATGACACGGCCTCCGCCGCTGAGAAGCATGATGTCCTACTCGTCCCGCGCCCCGGACCGCTAAGACCAGATGTCAAGAACTTCTTTGGCGGAGACGGTGTCCTTGCCTTGCCCAAGACCGTTGGACAAAGCTTGGGGAGCGCAAGCCCACTTCTGGTGCCGATATTGAAAGCTCCAGCAACAGCATACAGCTACAACCCGAAAGAGGATGGGGAAAGCACGGAAGATCCGTTCGCGACAGGTTCACAACTAATGCTGATCTCCGCTATGCAAGCACGAAACTCGGCCCGATTCACTGTGCTTGGCTCGCTTGAGATGCTCGAAGATAAGTGGTTTGATGCCAGTGTCAAGGTTAGTAATGGCAAGTCTACCAAGACAGTAAATCGGGAGTTCGCGAAGCAGCTGTCAGCATGGACATTCAAGGAAGTGGGAGTGCTGAAGGTGGGTAAGGTCAGCCATTACGAAGTCACAGATGCTTCGAAGAAAGGCGGGAATAGCACGCAAGTCGGCTTCCAGAATCCAGGGATCTACAGGATCAAGAATGATGTGGTAAGAATCGGTATCATCCATTTTTCTCACAAAAATATACTAACGCCTCCACACAGACCTTCAACATTGAACTCTCCGAATACACCGATAATCACTACTCGCCCTTCGTCCCCCCCACCGCAGACAGCCTCCAACTTGAATTCAGCATGCTCTCGCCCTTCCACCGCCTTCCACTCCACCCCATCCGCACAACGCCCAACAGCACCATCTTCAGCACATCCTTCAAACTACCAGACCAACACGGGATCTTCGCCTTCAAGGTCAACTACAAGCGCCCCTTCTTGACGAACGTTGAGGAGAAGCGGCAGGTGACTGTGCGACACTTTGCGCACGATGAGTGGCCAAGAAGTTGGCGGATTACTGGAGGCTGGGTGTGGATTGCCGGCTTGTGGAGCGTGGTGGGTGGGTTTGTGGCCTTTGTCGCGATCTGGCTGTATTGTGAACCGCCGAAGGAAGAGGAGAGGACGAAGATTTTTAAGAGATAGAGGACTGCTTGTACGGCAAAAGTTCGGCTAAGCAGCCAATAGATTTACAAGTTCGCTCTAGTCCAAATTCTCCAGACGTGTAAAGTGATAAGATTGATTTCATGTGATTGTACATCATTGGGTATACGCCCGGCCCTCCGTGGCTGCGAGAGATTCAATGTGGTCTCACTGGCCGATATTCGGCAACAGGAAGTTTGTGTCTCCTCGATTGAGAACTTTCTCGCTGTCGGCTCGACTCGAATTGAGTACGCATGTTTCCCGCGTCGAAGCTTTTCCCGCTGCCGGCAAGCTGGATGATTTGAAGTCGAGACGCTGGTGTCCTTCCCCCTGGCACACCTCCATAGCCACGTTTCTTGTTGAGTATGTGATAGCGATATTCAGCCAAGCGAAGCTGTATAGTAGTGGTACAATCACACTTCAGTGATTTTTTGCCAATGCGCCACCGGAGTCCAGTGGCAGTTCTGGAACTGATTCGCAAACGCCACCAATGCTATGCCATACCTCACTATGCCGGTCCCGAAATGCATCAATGTCGAGTTCTTCCACTCCCCATCACCCATTCCCTCACAACCCTCTTGTCTTCTCCGGATCCATCTGATTCTCCGGCTCCATCCCCGACCTCCCCTTCACCGGTTCAAACGCCGGCTTCCCACCATACAACTGGGCTCCGCCAACTTGTCCTTCCTGTCCGGGGCCCCCTCCTTCAAGCTCATGACTCACGCTAATAGGCTGGTTGCCGCGAAATCGCTTGCGCATGTCAACCATGCCGCGCTTGCACTGGCCAAAGCCGCGCTTGAGTTGTTGGCACGGTGTGGGGAGGGTCTCGAGGAGGGGCGGCGAGAGGCATTCGAGGGGTGTGTGGCGGGAGACGAGGATGCAGTCCGAATTTTGCAGGCATTGGGCTAGTGCTGCGCCTGTGAGGTGGGTGTTGTTGTCAGTGGAAGAGGTGGAAGGATGCGGGCGCAAAGGTGGAGGACCTGAGACTTACGGAGCTCTTTACATGATGACGGCATCGCGGATGACAGCTGCCACTTGAGCAATGGGTCTGCTGGGCGGTGATAGGTTGCTGTAGTGAACCACGAGTGAAGAATAGCCAAGTGCTCGAGTACTCGAGTACTCATGCGGTATAATTTATTTGCATGGTTTGCTGTGATATCAAGGGTAATTTTCGTTAGTACGTTTTAGCGTTTTTGGGGGCGTCCAATGGGTACGCATCTCACCCCGATTTTTACAACTATTCGATCTGTGCACCACCCAATGGCTCTACACTAAACCCCCGTTACCAGCTCTAGAGGATCTTATTGCGACTCTGCGACCGCCACAGCCAACACCCAAGACACTGACGAAGAAAAAGCTCGGCCCACGACCTTCCCGCGATATTCGACGCGATATCCTCTTACGCGAGCTCAATGACAACGACGATGAGATTGAAGAGACATATGAACGAATAATCACCTTACTCTCACGCCACCATGGAAGGAAAGCTACATTACGCGCAGTACAATTTACAGTCAATTCGCATAAGGCTCTGCCTAGGAAAGAAGGATGCGGGAAAAGCCGATATTGATAACTGTGTAAGTCGATGAAATCGAAGCATACCTAATCAATCAGGATTACAATTGTACACACGAGCGTCATGTGGCTACCCTGCAACACCCTCTACCTGCTTATCTACCCTATGAAGCAGGACCCTGATGCGCGCCTTGGTCACGCTTCCACATTCCTCCCTTCTTGCTGGGAATACACCCAGATTCCATGGCAGTGTGCGGGCACAGGCAAGCCTAGTCCCACCTAGGCATGGGGCGTCTTAGGACAGGTGTTCCGTGTATGTGTGTGTGTTGTTGGTTGCTCTTATGTGTATGTACATTACTGTTATCGGATTGCTGTGCTACATCACCTTTTTGGTCCGGGTAGTCGTAGCGAGAAGCGTAAATAATCCCTTAACATGGTCGAGCGCACCCGTTAGCAAGGCCGGGGACCTGATTAGTCCTAGGATCTTTTCCGAATGACGTAGGATTCAGTTCAGCAATCTCTACACATCTGTTTCCTGGTACCAATCCGCGTCGATAGTGCTGGCACCTGAGGATGACGACGATAACGGTTTCTTTTAGGATCCTCGTCCTAGATCTATCGGCAATTCACAAAGGGGGTACTATATATGACAGAATGCCGTGTCGAATTCCATCACCCCTTCTCCAGTCTACATCACCCTCTCTTGACGGTCGTCCTTGAGTGTCTGGGAAGAACATCCCGAGACCAGACCGCCCCATATTCGCGGAGGACACACTAAGTTCGAAAAGGTACCTGAGTTCTAGGAACAATGAAGGTGGAGAAGCTTTCCTCGTCAATTCCCAGCTTCGTCTCACCTCGGACAGATCGAGATGACATCTTAAACCTTGTCTTCCCATTATTACTCTACTATCCCCGATTTCGTAGTCTCGTTATAAACATTCCAACCACCCCCTATCCCTTCTCAAACCGTTCATTCCCCATTAGCTCCACTTGCACGCCGGCATCCACATTAACTATGCAACTGGTGATCCGTGGCCTTATCATCCCACCCAGGTCTACAAGCTCGGCTCTTGGAGCCGGAGCCGGAGCCGGTATGGGACTGCGCCTGCCATCTCCCAGCTCCACAACCCCACCGACAACGCCGCTACGCCTGTTCCGCGCCACAGCCAGCTCGTGCCGCATGCTATCAAACGCCGCCTTCAACTGTGCCTCGCGTTCAGCGTTAGCGTGCGTTCGCGTGCGCTGTGTATCCGTGATTGGCCGTTGTTCCGCGGCCGCGTTGTCGTCGGCTTGTTCAACCGAGGCGATCACAGGCACCGCTTTGCTGAGAGGAGTGGGGGAGGTAGCCCCCATTTTGTAAGGTTTGCCATGGGCAGACGACCCCAAAGTCTCGCTCCTTCCGCTGTTATTGCTGCTGTTATCGTCGCCTTTTTCGATAATGCCCCCTGGAACAATCTCCTCAGAGTCCGGTTTCGCCTCTTCTACGTTGGCGGCAGCTTTTCTGCTCTGACGCTTGCCGAGCCAGAAGGCGAGGAAGATGGCGACAGAAACAGCGAGGATGGCAACGATGGCGACGGCAGCTTTGACGGCCGCTGAAAGACCGTTGTGGGAAGCTTCACGGTTAGAGGAATTGCTGTTCGAAGAGTCGTTTTGCGACGCGGAGACCGAAGACGTACTTGTCTGGGAGACGCCTGCGCTCTGCGTCGAAGTCTTTAAGGTACTGCTCGGTGTACTTAACTGTGCTTGAGAAATAGGCGAGAGAGTGAGGGAGATTGCTGTTAGGGATACTTGGGTTGTGATCGGTGAGGGGCTTGCGTTGGTCGAGGTGGATGGGGTCGTCGTGGCAAGTGATGTAACGCGGGTGGTAGAGCCCTGCATTTTAGCAGAACGAGTAAGTGATACTGCTGTGATTAGAAATAGAGGAACTGTATACATACCACTACATCTGCTACACTACTGTAGATGGTAGTGTAGCCAACTGTGCTGACATAGGTTGAGCCTGAGAGAACTGTGATGGTCGAGACGATGGGCACCGAGACAAGAGATATCACGATGCATGACCCATCCGCGCACTGGGAGGTAGATGTGCTGACGCTGGTCCCGATAATGGTTGTGGAGAGTTGAGTGTCTGTCTGTGTCACGGTGGTGATGATGGGCGAAGTGGCGACAGGGACTTCGGAGGCACATACTGCGGCTGCCAAAAACAATATACAAGGCAAGGCGAGGTCTAGGAAGGTAAGACGCTTCGCTCGTGCCATAGCAAGCAACATAGAGGGTGGTAAGCCTCCCTCACGCACACCGGAGCAGGCAATTGCAAGAAGGAAGAAAAGACATCGACTGTCCAAGGAGGATGTCATCTGCCTGCATCGTGTGGCTGTTTGCCAATCTCGCAAATAGAACTTAGATTTGTGTACGTAGATATTTCTATACCTGCCATCAATGCTACTCATCTCCTAGGTATTTATGCTTATAATGATGAAGCTATTCGGATGTCCTGTATTGCTGATGTTTAGACTTCTCCTCACCTATTTTCTTGCAGTTCTGGTCATTGTTGTACCGATAACGTCCAGAATTCGGGTAATCGAATTTTTTGGGTTTCTATATTTCGACCCCTAAACTTGTTAGCATTCCAGAAGAGGAGTCAGATTGAGGCTGAATGCCGATCGTTTAGGTGGGGCCTAATGCTCCGGGGGCCGTCCTCCCCTGTCCGAGAACCCCAAAAATATTCAATTATCCGATTCTGGACAATTAGTTCCAAAGAGCTGAACTCGATGTGGAAATTAATCATTCTGCAGTGGCATATCACGAGCCGACTAGCGAAAGGCGCTTCTAGCATCACCGTCATCAATCAATCTGGGCCTGCTCACGACGACGTGCGGCATCAATTCATCGACGGGCAGTTTTGCAAGGGCTCATAAAGGCATTAGAACGTTCTTCGCCTAGGAACACTCTCTAGAGTCACGTAGGAAGATAATGTTCTCGTGATCCACAGACCCAGCAAGTTGCACTGGCACTGCATTAGATCATCAAGACAAAGGAAAGAAAGAGTGAAATGTGATCGGATCTTGAATTTAGTCTTCCATCTTGATACTGAAATCGACGGGTCTCGACTCTCGACTCTGAGTTACGTAACTTGCGGGTACAAGTGGGCCAGGAGACTGCTGGAAGTCATGCGGACCCCCCGCCTCTCTGATTTCGCAGTTGCGGAATTGCCCGCTCCCGACCTATCACCATCTCCTCAACCGAGTAATGTCAAAGTGGCATACAAAGGATGGAGACCAACAGACGTCAGAAAGACAAGCATCAAGGCTTAAGACGTCATTATTTGTTGGGATTACATCAACACCTTCAGTGCTGGTCTCTTGTATGCGAAAATTGACACATTGAGCTTGTTATCGCCGTCTCTTTTGCGGGTGAACTGCACGGGAGAGCTACCATCGCTCTTTTGCTCTGAGAAGGCGACGCTAATGTGGAGCAAGGTCCGTGCTATGCGTTGCACGCGCTGCGCTTGCGTCATTTCCACCGAATAACCACCAGCCAAAAGAAGCTTAGGCCCCCATCTGATGCAACTATTGGCCGCCAAGATTCGCACTTCGGTCGTTTCGCGCAAAGCGACGCTCCGCAAAAAGCCCCCTATGTATGTGATGGGGGAAGCGCTGGCACTTTGCTACCCTCAAGGAGTGAACCATAGCTGCCATTTGACTACCAATTAAACCTTCAGCATGGCCAGATCCTGAAAGTTTCATTGGTGGTTGCTCCACCTTGTAGGCTTAATGTATTTCGCGGCGGCATTCAGGGATGCCACAGGTCCCCCACTAATGTCAAACAAGTGGCGTCTGATTGGTTGTCTATCCAGGGGTTTCGCGTGGATGCGGTCTCCTTGTGGCCGCTCCTGCCCAGAGACCACTATCAGAATGATAGCCGCCGTGGCTCGCTTGACACCTATAGTTGTCATCTCAAGTTTCCTTTTAGCCTACCTACCCATCTCCCATACCAAGTGCCTTGATCATGCCTGCAGTCGCAGGCTTTTTGAGTGCGCTGTAAAAGCTCTTCATGCCTGAACCTCGTTTGCTTTTCCCGGTTGTCGACTTTCTTGCCTGATATGACGCATTTGGATTAGGTGGTTCCTGGCCGCCTGAGGCCTGCCACTCTCTTTCTGCCTTCACATCTTTCCTGAGTGCAGCCTGAAGGCCCACGAGCTATTCGACATGCCGGGCATCTTCTTTCTCGAAGCGTCTTTCTGTCTTCTTGCCGGCTATGCCGTACCCACCATCGATAACGCGGGCAAAAAGAGCATCCTCCAATACACGAACACATCCCAACAACTCTTCAAATACCACGGGTCACACTTGTCAATGAAACTTTCCGTCTCCATGCGGGTTATGCACCGCCCATCTCCAATAACGCAGGCAAACGGGCACTCTCTGGTTGAAGAGGTATCTTGGACAGTATGAACACAGCCAGCGATATCCAGTGGCCAGTGGCCAGTTGCCACTGTCTCCTGCCTTGAAACCTCTTTGCGAAAGCTCCCGTCACAACCAGGCTTTACCAATCTTTTCGTCCCAGCTTGTCCAACTGTATCTTCGACACCAGGGTCTAGCGCTCCAACCAATTCTCACGAACGAAGGGCTTCCACACTATAACGTGTATAAGGATATTGTTTTCGACCGATACGGAATGCTGCGATCAACCATCTTCAAGCTGGTCAAGGTTGGTTCCGGGCGGGGTGACCGTCCGCCTCGCTGCGCGCAGCCGTTTCATCGTCAAACCTTTTGTGCGTCCACCTCTTACGTCCTCTGGCAATTTGTACCACCGTCAACTCCAACATTGATAATCTGCCGTTATGTTGGTGATGAACCGTTTTTCATCGCCAACAAAACGGCAGATTATCAATGTGAAGAGAACGGAATCAACCAAAAAATGACTGCGTCAAAGCTTAGTTAGTTGCCACGCTAAGTCCCCTTAGCCTCTGGCGCGTTGAACGCGAGCGTCATTGTTGACAATTCCAGGATTCCCAACCAAGACACCCATGTCACCAGTCAGCGACTGCTGCTGCATCAAGGATTTCATGGCACTCTTATAGCTTTGCCAGAAGTTGTACAGCTTCTGCATAGGTCATGGCTAGACCCCAACGCCTCTACCAAGCCCCTTGCCTCTTGTTCCATCTTCTGGTTTGGGCTACAGATGTTATGTCCAAGTTCTTTTTCTACCCATCTTTCGCCATTCCAAATCTCTGCTCGATATCCTCGCAAGCAGAATCCCCATGGACCCTCCGTCGAATTGAAACAATTCACAGCAGTGTTTACAAAACCAACTGCGATGTATTCTTCTCTCCATTTTTCAGTCTTAGGATGAGACCTTACCGAGAACGCGCCCATAGCTCTACTGTGGTATCAATACTCCTTACTGCGGCTACATTGTCACGCTGTCAAACCAGACTATATGTTTCGTCAACCACCTAGAAGGTCTCCACAGTAACCCAACATCCAACTTATTGATACGAGCTTGAGATATGGTACGGCCGTGTACAACTAAGCGTCAGGGAATATTGCATACAGTCCGAGACAGCTCGGCAGTAAGATAGTACGCCCAAAAATGAGTGGGGAAAATGATGGAAAAGTTTGTGAAACAAATACATACCGCCCTAGTAGGGAACCCTTTCTAGGTGACGAATCGTTGGATACCATGGCTTTTGCTCCGACTGGATACCCGCGTCACTAAACAAAACATCCGACACGTCCCACGCCGATGCTCCAAGCCACGCTACCTGCCATAGCTCCCCAACCCCTCCCTTGTTAAGGCTCTGTCACCTGGCTCAGCTTTCGGACTAATCATACCTCTTGCTATCAGAAGCCCCTCTGATACGACTCATTGTTCTCGCTGCACGCCACCTCTCAAGATCACGTCAATCATTGCTTCGGTTACAACGGATCTATTCGCAGCTAGACGCCACAACATGACTTCGCTTGGAATTTCGGCTACATCACAGATGACGCAGACCTCGCAGTCTTCTTGAGCTTCTGTCATGTTAGTAAGCGGACACCCTATTGGCACGACAACTCACTGGTGAAAGGTCCGTGTTCCAACCCACGCAGCTCCTGGAACATCCCCTGAGCTCGAATGTCACCGTCGCTCGGCCATAGGTCCTTGGAGCCGACCTCACGAAGATCGTTGTCGCCTTCCCTTTGTTAGAGGGAACACATTACCACTCGGAAGGTAGGAGGAAGCCTACATGCACCACACCCTACCAAATCGATCAAGCCAAGATGATGTGCCTCAGCAAACAGATTTTCCGCCGTTCCACGACCATCGTCCCCTTCTTCACGTTCTGATTCTCCGTGTTCTTTATTTCTCCTGGCTGCATGTTCCCAATCAATGTTATTTTTTCCCTTGCCACTTCGAAATTCTACGTTACTAACAAGCCGGTGCTTGTCTGTAGCGCTGTTGATATCTGAGTCCAGTTCCATCGTTGGGCCATCGCTAACAGAGGTTGTGGTACCTGAACCTTATTATCAGTCCATGTCAAAGATTACGACTTGTGGTTCTTTACCTCGATAGTGGACGTCGCCATCCGCCGCGGGAATCGGGGATGATGGTGACTTCTCACCTTCTGCCAGGCCAGCGAGAGGGAACTGCGGAGTGTATTCTGGACTCAACTGAAAACACTGGCCGTCAGTTACAACGATGCTGGTACATGGGTACGGATGATTCGCTGTGTTCCAGGTGATGGACGCCGAATGGTTGACTTGGATCGCGTGGCCTGGTTGAACCTGGCCATCTTCCAGACTGGCATCTACCTTGCACTTAGCACAGCACGAAACCGCCCAACCAGTGCTCACAAAGATTCTTCTCATGTCCATAATCCAGCTGAGGCCTCATCCGACCGAGCCCTTGTCTTATTTGTTTGATGCTTTCTTTCGTCATCGTCAAGAGTTGCTTGCGGCTCATGTAAAGTGCGACGCCTCCCATAGATACGCTGACAGCGAGCGCAATTACAAGAGAGTTCCAACTAGCAGAATCCGCAAGTTTGGGAAATATCGTCATTATGGCTTCGATGATACTGATGGCTACTTTGCTTTGTGGTGCGATTATTGATGCCTGAGGGTGCTTGCTCCGGGGTGATGACTGTCCCGACGTTCGGGGAGGGCGAAGCTACCGATCCCCTAGTGCCTCCTTGAAAAAAATTCTCGTAAGGAACATTCGACGTCAGCCATACGAGAAATGCAAAGCCACGAACGGGCGCTACGCCAATCGTGATTGATGTGATCACCTATTACAGTTATGGGGGTGCCGAAACACTACGAATTTCCTGGCCCCATCTCGCTATTTCCACTGCGGTCAAAGGCAACCTCTGAGCGCTCACTGAAAGCAGACTATGGCTGTTCTCATTACATGTTGATGTGCATGGCGGTTAGTGG
>Ga0335072_10001130_pt1 | contig 44856 bp, 40 predicted proteins | sample Lox_Sample_21_FD_206725 | JGI IMG/M metagenome (GOLD analysis project Ga0335072, IMG submission 206725) | Soil microbial communities from Loxahatchee National Wildlife Refuge, Florida, United States - Lox_Sample_2.1 | ecosystem: Environmental > Terrestrial > Soil > Wetlands | place: USA... | reverse complement strand
CTTGCTTCCTTAAAAGGGAAGAACCCATCCTCTAATGCTGAATATGAGAAGTCCTACGAACAAAGGTTGAATCAAAGATGGCGACTTGTGCCTTGATATAGGGAAAACACGGCAAGTCAGGGCTTTTCAAGGCTTTTCTGTGGAGCACAACCGAGTCCCTGGTCCTAGTCATACCCCTTTGCGGGTAGACTTTGCTGCATTCAGGCTATCGAAGAAATTAGACTCCATACCCTTCGTGATTTCCGAGTCTTCCTTCAAATCCTTCGTTGGCGTGTCTTGTGACCCTTCCAAAAAAGAATGTTCTACTCAACCCTAGGGACGCTGAAGCTCGCGCCAAGCCGCTATCGAGGGCGACACGAATTGGCACGAGATGAGATCATAGGCCAGAAAGGCCCGCGGCCAAGTATTTGATAGCCGCGCTGCGCCTTGACTGAGTCGAAATACACTCGCTTCACCCGCAACCTGCGACCCATGGCCCAGCAGGCTTCAAATAAACGTATCCCGTTCGAAATGGCTATCCTTCGCGCGACAATTTTCCTCTAGCCTTTGCCCGCCATTGGTGACTAGAAAGTCAACCCGCATTCGTTTTCTATCGCTCTCTTCAAACCTGACCGAGGATGGCTTATGCCTCTTCAAACTCAACCATGGACCAAGCATCGCCTGCTCCGTCCGCTACAAGCTCTACGACCTCCATCCCATCCATCTCCACTCCTCCTCCGACCTCCGCAGTCTCGGATAAAGCAGCAGACGACCCCTCGAAACTTAGAACGTTCTTGAGCATACTACGGAAGTACGTTGTGGCATTAACCCCCGAGGAGAGATCTCTTTTACATAGGCTATCGGAGTATATTGCTTGGTCTTTGAAAAGCGGGGAACATACTTGGCGGATCAGAAGACGATGCTGATAGTTCGCCTTTTTCCAGATTTATTGGCGTTGCAGATATTGCGGCCGTTCGCTTCTCATTACCTTCACAGCTGTTAGAACCTATTCCGAACTTAGGTACGCTCAAATGGTTCACGAGAAGACGCTGCTAACCTCTCCGCTAGAATATTGGCACTATCTAGATAGACCAGAGACCTTTGTCAGGCATGCTATTGCATCCGATATGCAGTCACGAGCGCTAATTACTGCGGCAGTATTGGGAAGTCAGACGATGAGGTGGGGCGGATGCTCGAGGTATTGCGATTCTGGTTCACTAAAGATCTGGTACGACCTGCGATATATCGTCCCTACCTACCCTACCGTACTGATGGAAAGCGGGGCAGAAATATGTCAAAGGCAAACCATGCAAACCGTATAACTCGGCGTTGGGAGAGTTCTTCCGGGTCAGTCCAGGTCTCATTGGAGTGAAATAAGCTCTTCTGACCTATGCCGGCAGTGCAACTGGGAAATCGCAGACAACGCTCCCGCAATATCAACGCCCTCCCGAGTCTCGAAACAGCCACCTGCAGACCCCATACAGCCTCCTTCAGATTCCCAAAGCAACCCTGCGGAAATCCTCCGAATCTCCTACTTGACAGAACAAACGTCTCACCACCCACCTGTCTCTGCTTACCACGTCGAGTGCCCAGCTCGGGGCATTTCCGCCCGGGGCTTCGACCAACTTAGTGCAAAGTTCACAGGCACAGCGATTCGTGTCGTACCCGGCAACTTCAATCATGGCATTTTCGTCACGCTCCATAACCACGGTGAAGAGGAGTACCAGCTGACGCATCCCGACGCAAACCTGGGTGGCCTCCTCAGAGGATCTCTCAGTATTTCAGTAGCCGATACTTGTTTCGTAACCTGCCCAAAGACTAGGCTAAAGGCCATTCTGCACTATTTAGAAGAGGGCTGGATTGGGAAGTCACAGAACATAGTCCAGGGCGCCATCTACAGATACGATCCGGACAACGACAAAATTACGAAGCTGAAAGATATCCCAGAGAAAAGCATCGTGGCCCGCATCGAAGGCTGCTGGAAAGAGAAGGTCTACTACACGATTCCTAGCACGCCAACCGTGAGCAAGGAGCCCAACACAGAGCCAACAGACAAGAAGCAGCTTCTCATCGATCTTGTACCGTTGATGCCGGTGCCGAAGATAGTACCGCCAGAGGAAAACCAGCTACCGAATGAGAGTCGCATTTTCTGGAAAGACGTCACAAATGCAATTGTAAACAAGCAATACGGCGAGGCCACCAAAGCCAAACAAGCGATTGAAGAGCGGCAACGCGAGAAGGCAGCGGAGCGCCAAGCGAAAAATGAGGAATGGAAGCCGAGATTCTTTACGGAGCCTGTTGGGCCTAAAGGACGGCCGGAGCTAAATGAAGAGGGCAGGGAAGTGCTCAAAGGAATGCAAGAATTGAGATTTCACCTGGAAGAGTCGGACGTCACTACCTCATAGGGTGTCAACAGCTCTACCAATCTACTTGAGTAGGGAAGTCGAGAGGACTAGATTTCTGGGATCGTGTGACGGATACGTGACGGTATACTTATATGTGCATAAGGTGGAAGTTTGGTCAACGAACATCAACGAACATGACAATTTCACAGGCATTTGCGAGCTCTAGACGGGTTTGATCAGGCTGCCTGAGCAAGCGCTCTGTACAATCGAGGACATCTAGATAATACTGACTATTAGTTGGTCCATGTTTGAAGACCAATGCAAGAAGAGAAGTAGCGCGGTTGCTACCTCTCCTTAGATCCTTATTCCGTTCTTTCTCTCTTCCTTTTTGGTTTCCCGCAATTTTCATCTCCGACGTCCCAGTCGTTCCTTTCAGATTATCATTACCGCCCACTGCTCTGCGCTGGTCGAAGACAAACGATTAACTTCTTGAAGATATGTCACGTTCACAACTCCGTGCTTCTCCGACCAAGTTCATTCCTTAAGCTCTCCTCTTCCAAATTTCTGCGCGGTGATGTCGGGATCCACGGAAACTGCCCTCGCTCATCGGGAGTTCGCTCTGGGGATGCTGGCATGTTTGCCATTTCAATGCCAAGCTCGGTGGAGGCGACGTCTATTGATGAGCGGAGGGTGTGACTGAGTGGGTTGAAGAGGCTTCTCCTTTTAGGGACCGCGGTCGAAACATAGATCGATGTTTCTGGTGTTGGTGGAAGGGCAAGAGGGTCTGTGGGGGGGAAGGTGCTGTGGTGTTGATGGGTATGGGATGTCTTGAAGGTGTGGTGGTGGTGAGTGGTTTTTGCCCAGGCTGACTTCCACATGTGCGCCATTGCTGTCAAAGAAAATGGTGGATGGACAAAGAGATGTCGTCAACGGTTCGTCGAATACCGTCCAGGCCCAGTTAAAGATAGGAAGCTCACGAAGCTGGATCAAGCTACCGAAATATCCCTTGCGTGTATGAATTGGATCTGAGCGAAAGAGATCTGTGTTCAGTAAAACATATCTACCTTTTCCACCTATCCACCTGGTTTCCTCCGGCAGCCCATAGGCCAAATTCCCAACGGCTCGCGATACGACAATCTTCCGAAAACTTAGCCCATGCAAGCTAGGTGACTGAGCATACAGTGTGGTACCGCTTGGGGTGATGGTAGCAAACCCAAGCCTGCCAAATCCTCTGCCAAGGATATGCTATTATTCCCAGCCGTACACGAGCAAGCACAATTTTTGCGTTAGGGGCCTGAAAGAAGACAAGTTTGACACATGCTCCCTTTTGATACGGCCGTGCCAAATACCCTTCCTAGGTAGCCGCGAGAACAGCCGGCCAGCCCAATGGTGTGCAGAGGATCAATGCCCCAGATGTCATGCCGTGGCCAAATTCTCAGTAAGCGTGCCGCCAAACCTTGCCATCCGATGTCCTCCGCTTCATCAGCAAACCAATGACCTCATACTCCTACGGAAACGCTCGCTGTCGTCGGGGGTGCGACAGTAGCGATGCCACTGGAAAATAATGCCGCACTCGACTAATCAGCCTCTCAGCATGGCTACACGGAAGATCTCATTACTCCGGGCCGACGCCTCTGTGCGGTTTTCGCGGCAGCGCTGTGACCAGGCCTGTCCTTTGTGGCTGCGAGCGATTTTCTGGCAGCATGTGTAAGCTGGTGACGTTTGTTTTCGTGATCCGAAGCGTCAATACCAAATCTCTTATAACATGGTAAGTATATTTACACCATGACAGCTGCCTCGTAAAAGACGTTACACATTTCCATTCATAGATGGAGAAAACATATACTAAGCAATGCTGAATATCAGAAAGGGCCTCTCGAAGATCTTTCACGTCCACAAAGCTCATAATAAGCACCCCCATCAACACTACAGTCCCGCCCTTTTCTTCCCAGGAGCTTAAAACCCCCCTCCAAACCTCCGCGACCCCGCACTACCACTCACATCTACACCTGCTCCACCGCAACACCTACCCCGAACTCTACCAGGCAACTCCATAACGAACAACACCCACCAACCACTATCCGCCATGTCCGGCACATTCATGGCGCCGATCCACCCACTCTCTCTCCCATCCAAGCACCACAAACACTACACCGCTAAGCACGACCCACACACCTCCTCCACGCCCTTGCTCGGCGCAACCGCCACTGCCCGCCCAACCTCGCTGGCGCACGACCTGCTTGCCAAGCACTCCGCCTCCAAGTGGCTCAAGAAGCAGCGCCGTGAATACGAAGTCAACCGCGAGATCCGGAAGGCGAAGCACGAGGCGTTGAAGGCTAAGGAGGATGCCGACGCCAGCTTGTCGAGTCGCCGCTCCAGTGAAGCGACGCTGGAGGGGAAGATGGCGGCTGTATTCGCAGGGCTATGAGATTTTGTACGAGTCGAACAGGGGAGGTAGTGAGATGTACAGTTAAGATGGTTATTGTATGATGAAACGATTGATGCGGCATGACATGAACATTTCTGATGGGTTTAGCGATTGGCATCACAGGTGGAGTTTGGGTGACATTGTACGAATATGACGGGTGGACTTTTGTTTTGCGGCAAGAGCCCAATGTACTCATGATCTGTATTGTAACATGCAAAGACATGGTTTAACGATCAGCCAAAAAGTATCCTCCGACTTTCGTGCATCCAATATTTCCTACAAAGATTCCCTTCGAAGTGGCGTCAGGAGTTTTGCTAGAATAGGGTGACACCGCCACCGATCCGGTTTTCGACATGTACTACTAATGGTCATTTATCGGAATTAACGTCTTGTTCAAATGCAGATGCGACAGACGCAATAGTTGCGATGCTTTCGCCTTTTTTCGAAAACGTTCCTGATAAGCGATATTCAAGGGTTCGAGGGTTCAAGGATTCACACAATCAAGGCTGGTGTCAAGGTGATGGATATTTTCACTGCAATACAAAAGGGAATTAGTCGCAGACCAAGCTGAGAGTCGGGTTTTTGGGATGCGGCAGTGGATGAATGCTATTTAACTATCATAAGCTGCAAGGGCTCCAGAGGGAACTCCCATCAAACCAGGTTCAAAGCACTGCCCAATAGTCATCACTTCATAAGTCTGCTCCACCGGCCTGATCCACGTTTGCCATGTTGGCCCAGTGAGTAGGTAGCGACCAGGGGGCTCGAATGGCAAACTCGGCTGCGCCTCTCGCTGCCGCGAACATGGGATCGGACAGGAGGAACTCAGGTTGCTCTTCGTATATTGCGGAAATAGACGAGTTCACGACCTCCAAGAACCTCGGGTTCAGTGCGCTCTCGCCGAGCACGAAAACTTGGGTGACCGGATGTCGTTCTCCACCATATTGCAAGAGCACCTCCATGACTCTGTTCCTCACATCCTCCCAGTAGTATTCTTCCTTTGGGTTGTTGTGAATGGCTTCAGAGCCCAAGAGGAAGTCACTCCGGCCAAATTGTCGTGGCTCATAGAATTCAAGCGCTTCTTTGCTCGCTGCCTTGTACAGTAATAGGGCGCTCCTCGTGAAAAGAACCGTCAGAAACCTGCGCACCGGCATCTGGCCCTCTTCCCTCTCGCATTGATCGTAGTCTTTGTAGTGTGGGCATAGCCCTATACCATATCCAGCTTGGGCCGCAGAGACTTCGCGCGGCTGCGAAAAGTCGAAGGATCTTTTGAGATAAGGTGGTTTGAGACCTGTGTACTCCATCGCGTCGGTAATATCCTCCGCATACAAAGCGACAATATTGGATGACGTGACGACAGCAGAACCAACTTTTCGTCCAAGCCTTTCTTCGACCTGCTCACGGAGAGGCCCGAGGAGTCTGCTAAGTATACCGACATCACGAGAAGCTGGGAAGCCGAGCAATTTGCGAGCCTTTCGCCACCATTGTCTTGGTTGATCGTCGTACCATTCACCACCATCGCCATACGGTGGACTTGGATGCAAGTGTTAGCTTTGACAGGGAAGAATTCGTATCAAGGTGCCGGCGTACGCTAGGTGTTGTGAAGAGTCGAGGGAAAGGCGATGCATTAATTCCCGGTATTCGTCATGGCCCTCGAGGTAAATATGAGCGTCGTCTGTCCCATCTTGATATCGAATTACTGCGGTCCTGCGGAATGCATGAGCGGTGCAAGAGTTGCAGAAGTGAAAGGCAAACCCATATGAAGCTGTCAAGTCAAATCCCACGCCTGGTTCATCTTCCGGGGTGAATGTACCGTCCTCATACTCCCGCAGCCATCCAGGTTTTGTCAACAAAAATATTGCAGAAACGGACAAAACCAAGAAGATCATAGAGGTCGAAGAGACTGCGCGCCGCCGCCAACAACGTCGAGACATGACGTTATGTTTGTCCATATCGAGCTTTTGATTGCGGCAACAAGGTCAAGATGAGGATTCCTATCTCTCTTCCTTCAAGGGAGAGATTCATCGAGTAAATCGTAGAATTGTAATTCAAGCCATCTCGATATCGAAGGGAGGCGGTGGTGGAAAGGCGTCGGGACCCGCTGGCGCCTTCCTGGGGCAAATACCCAGAACAGTTAGCCACCCAGTGTCTGGCGTTACAGACTGAAAATATACTGTAACCTTCCCAAGGCCGTTTCCAAACAAGCCCCTCCATTCACATTAGTTAGCACAACTTGCAGTTCTGGGAGGCAACATTCTCGCGCGAAAGGGTGTCATTGTTCGTCAACAGATTCTCACCTCCGCCGCAGCATCTCATGGGCGAGTCTCTTTCGTGGGCATGCATCTCACAGGCTTGCACCTCACAGGCTTGCACCTCACAGGCTTGCACCTCACAGGCTTGCATCTCAACAGGCTTGCATCTCAACAGGCTTGCATCTCGCAAGCGTGCATCTCACAGGCATACATGTATGCATCTCTCACAGGCACGTACCTGAATTGCGTCCCCGGACGATAAGCCGTCTAATTGCGTCCCCAGATATATCCTGATGCTTCATCAGGCTTAATAGCACCCTCAAGACTAGAAGGAAATGAGAGACGCTTAAAGTGGAAGCAGCGGCATACAGATCGGTTAATAGGAAGGCGTTAAAGGCGGTGAGCTTTCGGAATCGCAGTACGGTACGATTGGCCGGCGATGTTAGGTACGTATATATGACTGGTGACGGCTAAATCATTACGACGGTGAGAACGTGTGGATAGATGCCCATGCATATGCGCATCCAACTACGTCAGCGACCCCTCTACGCAGTAGCCGAGTTTGTGCCCCCAGATACATCCCATTTTCCGGCCGGCAACGTGGTCAACGGCCTCTTAGATCTGTATGTCGCTGTACTGGTGACCGGTTGATGCCAGGACGGCAGCAATTCAATCTCGAGGAAACCGTCGTCCGATTTGTGGAAAATCCTGAAGACTTGCGCGAACTCTGCAGACCGCTGTTTGGTCATGTAGCCTGGCTGGAATTGTGGTCTTGCGGCGGGCGCTGTGGTTGACGAGGGTGTCGAATTGGTCGATGACATTGAATGCACGGTGAGTTGCCTGCCAGAGCTTGGATGGGTCGTGTCCAAAGACTACCGCTCCGTCATTTAATGGGAAGACTCACTGATGACCCATATTCTAGTGTCTCTCCATTTGAGTAATGCATCAAGTACCTAATCCTTTTCTCTATCATTAGCAGTTCAATCTCTCGAGAAAGAGAACTAATGTTCTAACCAAGCTACGGCGCAGCCTCGCACTTGGAAGCTCTTGGTACGGCGGGCCCGAGCTATGACACTTTCCGACCGATTAGCCACCGCACACCGCACGCATGGGTGGCATACGGTGGTGTGTTATGGTGCCCCCCAAAGGAGAACAGTCATCGGTATACACCATCGATGCTCTTCCTTGGGTCTCAAGGTCCTCCAGGGGTCGTTTCGTTTTAGAACATTTATCCCAGAGCCTGACCGTCTCGTCTTCAGATGCCGACGCCACCAGCCTGCCGTCCGGCGAGAACTGTTCCATCTTATACAGCTACGCAGCGCGATGAAGCAGACGAGAATGACCAAGGAAGCGTAGAAACTAGTGGTGAAACAGCCCACGATAAGCTGTCTCAGGTATTTCTTCAAGCAAACCGCGAGATGGAGTAGTCAATAGAAATTAGTAGTGCCCTCAGGGAAGGCAGCGCAGTCCTCATCGGTTGAATGGCTAGGCAATAGATTAAAGCGGGATGACAACTCAAATCGGGTCATAAAAATGCGGCCAATTGCCAAGTAGGTTGAGGGAGTTGCTGCCTGGACTCTGCCACGGCAATATGAGGTTACTATCTAATTGAACAGAACGGGTATTGCCGGCAGTTGCCTCCTTCCAGGACTCTACCAAATCCGGTACAAGTACCATCCTATGCTTCGTGTCCTCGATACTGGGATGCATGCCCATGAGGTACACGCCTATGAGACACACGCATGAGATGCACGCCCGTAAGGTACACGCCCATGAGATGCACGCCCGTGAGATACACGCTCATGATTGAATGCCCGGTCCGGCTGGAAATGATGGAATGACATGTGGTTGGTGCCCATTCCTGGAGTGAGGCTATGGTTGCACCATAATTTTGCTTTCAGAGTCTACTTGAACAGCAGAAGCACAGAGACGGAGTTCGAGCTTTACTCTTTCCTAGGTCGGTACTTCCGTTCTCTAAGAGTTAACGATCTTCAAATTCCGTGCGCTAATATGGAAATTACATGCCACAGGAGCCTTCAGGTCTCCCTGGAGGGATATTCCCCAGCGACGTCCCATTTCAGGAGACACTGCTTCTGAAGAAGCTCTATCGTGGGTGTCGCCATCGTGAGTGCTGCCGGCAATGATGCCTATCACGGACTGCCAGGCATCAGAGCGTTCACGCGCTACCAAGAGCAAGAGATTTTCCACGCCAACGGCGTTCTACTCCTTCAGGCACTAGATCCACCTGGCGATGGGATAAGATGGGTTTACCTCTCTGGCTCAAAATGGAACACACGCGGCTGGACGTTCCAAGAAACAATCTTATCAGACCGCCTCTTGAGGTGAGAGGGCCTTCTGTGATGTTAGGAAGCTTCTATAATCAAATTCGTCTCCGCATAGTGGTGTAGTTCTGGCTTTTTGACACTCCGGAGAAGTCTTGTCTGCCAAGATCTGGACAATCTGCTCCCGGCCTAGGCTCAGGGCCAGCGAGAAAGGTGTCACCCCTTGGCGAGTGGTAATATTGCAATCAGCGTCCCACAGAAGTAATTGCTCCAAAAGGTCAATACGATTGCGAAGAACAGGGTCGAATATGGCCGTCCAGTTATCCCAAGTTCGGGCGTTAACGTCACAGCCCAGCTCATGCAGCATCTGCATTATACGCAGGGACCCGCCTCGTGCCGCTCGGTACATTGGTGTCGTTTCTGTTATTGTCCTTGCGTGGGGATCCGCGCCAATATTCAGAAGCAATTCCGCCATATCTTCCAATCCGTTCTCGGCAGCGACATGCAGAGGTGTAAGGGCGTTCCGATTCTTACCCGCAGCGATGTTAGGATCAGCGCCCGCATCCAATAGCTTCCTAGCTATGCCCAAACGCCGCATCTTTAGAGCTGCGGTAAGCGGCGTCCAGTCGTCCTTGAATCGATCATTGATAGAGGACACTTGCGGCAACAAGATATCAAATACTGGCTCTAGCCCCAAAAGTATGGCATGATAGAAAGGTAGCTCATGAAAGCAACCAAAATCCCACTGTTCATTCTCGGGGACACCATAATACCATACGCTTTGCCAGGAGCTGTAGTGGTGTCCGTCAACGTCTGGTTGTAGAAACCATTGCAACCTTGGTCTAATGGCACGCTCAAAGTCGTCTTTGCATAGCTTGCTAGCTTTGATATGTTTGGCCCAATGCTCTGCCGCATAGTGAAGCAGCACATAGCGTCGTATAAGAAGTGCAGTCGCATCAAAAGTTGCCAGAGTTGCTAATGGCGCAGTATCTGCGAAATCTCTGAACGCAAGATACTGCGTGCATATGACGGCGAGATCGAGATGGACCTGCGATTCTGTCATATGGAAGAAGCTCGCTGAGCTGTTGGCAAGACGATCCGAACGCAGGTACTCCTTGACCGTGAAATGGGTCAGAGAAACGAGCGGCGGGTCATGAGAGCGGTCAATAACAACCAAGCTGCGACACAGAGCCACAAGGTCTTCAGGATCTGTTGCAATCATTTCTATATCCAGGAAGGTGTCTTCTGGCTGTATAGAGACTGCCTCCGCCAATTCACTGGGCGTCAAGAGGTAGTAACTCCCGAACAACCACTTCAGAATAGTCCTCACAATCTCAGCTTCAGCCGGTGTCTTCTGCAGGATATCAGATAGCACCTGCTCATATGTATCGTCGAGACCGCTGGGAAGGTTTCGAAGTGCAGCTTTGATAGCTCCATCTGATTTGAAATTGCAAACATACTCAAGCTGCACCTTAGCCTGGAGGAATCTGGAGCGGTCAGTCAGCGTTGCGCAAGTAATAGTGAACAGCGATTGAGACTCACAATCCATCGGCACAATCGACCAGCGAGTGGATTATGTCGGTAGCTAATCTGGGATCTCGCAGCTTCAAAGTGCGGGAACGAATCCGGCGTTCGACTTCCGCAGCAACGTACATCCTTATGTCGGCTTTTGTCTTATCGGCCAGAGAGAGCCTAGATTCTACAAGCGGTGCAATGAGCCTTTCAACATTAACATCTTCGCGACTGGTGACCAAAAGGAGGACCTTTGTGGTGATCAAGGCAGGATTTAGAAGTTCCTCAAAGAACTGAGAGAATTTATTCACTTCCACGGACTCGTCCAGAGCATCGATCACCAGAATGACACGTCGGAAGTAGACCAGCATGTCTTTGATTAGGTCGACATAATCTGTGTCCGTCAAGCTCCGGTCACTCTTATGTCGGGCCGCTTCGACCGCCCTCATGCAACTTGGCTGGATCTTGGTTAGTTGCGTGATGAAGACCATCATGAATGTTTTCAAAATCTGCTGTTTGAGACTTTGGTCTTTGCAAAAGAAGTAGACCAGACCATCTGCCGCTTCGGAGTATTTCGGCTGAAGATATTCAATGATGATGCTCCTGTATCAGGAAATCAGCCACGTCGTCCTTGGATATTAACTAACCTCAGACACACGTGAGAATAGTTTTACCAGAACCAGCTAGACTCTCGAGTCAACTCTAGTCTGGAGAACTCATGGTGGAAAGCTCACGTTTGCCATAAAGCCAGAAGAGACCACCTTCGGATTCTAAAAATTCCTGAAATTGCACTGATTCTAGAAACCATGTGCCCGTTTCGCTCTGGCGTACCTTTAACGCCGATTCGTAGCTTTCATCAGGGTCAATGCATTCAGGAGCGACCCAGTGCATCAATTTGCGGGTGTGCTCATGGTTGAGGAGGGCGTCAGTATTGGTCTTGGTCGTATTGGCAAGGACGTTGAGTTTCTTTGTGGAATCGTCAATGCGTCTCATCGTCGCGCTGGGAGAATCAGTGGTTGGCTTAGTGTTGGCACTGGAGAATGGCCTACGAAGAATCCACTGTCAAAGCGGCAGTCAACTGGTCCTGTAAGATGCGCAGTTGCTGCATGGTGTCCTTCATCTCTCTTTCCATCAGTGGCCACTTCAGCGCTCTGCCGAAGTTTTTTAAATGGTTGCCATCAATTTGTCGGCAAGAATCCAGGTAATTTTCAGCACTTTTGAGCAAGATCTCACAAGATTGGAACACGCCACGGTCACTTAATGATTTCAAAACCGTCTTTGTATTGGGATCGGCCAAGTCGTCGGCAAGGCTCTGCATTTGCGCGAGTAGAGTATTGACATTTGCCACATCCGTAAGAAGCGTATGAATCTCTGTTGGAGCCCGCGCGACTTTAGCAAGGAAGCCATAACCCGCAGCTAGAACCTTGCCACTGAAATCAATGAGAGAAACGATCGATGAGGCCGCCGCAATTTCCGCCATAACGCAAGAGGAATGTCTAGAAGGCCACTAAAAATAGAGGGAGCCCAGTTTTGACAATCGAGGAAGCCCAGTTTGGGCACTGAGCACGTATTCTTGAGGTAGGGAGAATGCTGACTAAGTATTGTGCTTTGCGACCGGCGGAGGTCATATTCGAAGGGAGCGGTTAGCGTCGGAGCTAATCTGTCATCCCCCCAATTCCGCAGGCAGCATTTGTCCATTTTCATAAAGGGCCCTCTGATGCAAGTTCGATTTAGCTTTGCAAAGACACCAAACCGCAAGCTTCTATGTATCGTACTTTATCAACCTGGCTCTGCCCTCTACTAGTAACTTTACACCATTCTCGTCTGGCCCGAACCGCGCTGTTATCCCACTGGGCTGATTGACCTATGGCGTTCACCCCACCCCCTCCCAACATGCATGAACAGAGCAGGCAAACATGCCGTCGAACCTGTACATAGTCTACGACCCAGCCGGCTCTGACGACAACATCGGCAATCGAATCGTGGGATAGCGCCATGCAATGCTAGTGTCCTCCGACTGGTCCAGGAAACGGCTATCGGAGTCAGATAAGCACCCCGACGAGTACACTGCTGTCGGAAAACGATGGCATATCAAAGACGAAGGCAATTTGAGGATGGACAAGAGCGACTTCAAGGTCCAAAGGGGGATGACAAGATACGTACTGGCCGCGGGCAAGACTGATTTGTCTGAGGATGAAATCCATCAGATTGGTATGTGCCTCGTACGCAAGAGGGACCAAAAGTCTCCTGTCATCTCACAAAGACCTGAGGCTGACGGTTGCGTCTGCGATTCTTAGCTCAAGCACTCGAGGAATGGTATAAGGCCCGTGGATACAACTTGGTCCTTCGCGCCTGCGAGGACTTCGCCTACGACTTGGCTCAGGCTGCCAGTCTCTTGTTCAAGGGATCCTATGGCTTTCGCCAACAAATTCATCTCCTCAAGGCGAGTCTATCAATTGCGCTAGACGTTAGCTCGATACCATGGATTACGATGACGGTCCACTGCGGACGCCCGGTTGGCTTTCCCGGACTTGCGAGGCTGTACCAACGGCTCCCACGCCTCTCGCAGCTGTTCATGATCGATATCCAGCAGGAGCTACTTGGTAAGCTAGACACCGGAGGTATCAAACGAGCCCCCACGTGGCATCTCAGAGCGTTGGCAAAAGTTAAAGGCTAACTCGTACACAAAGCAATTCAGGGAACTTTCGATCCAACCATTACCTCTGTTGGCGCCCTGTACGATCACCTGGGTGAGGGAGGCTGGAAGGGAATTCGGAATGGCTACCTGAGGTTGCGCCTCCGCCGTCATAGGCGCGAGAACAGGCCTAGTGGGCTTGTGATCATTCCGGGTGAATGACAGAAAAGATTATCTACTGGGTAGATGGAATGGACATGCAAGATAGAAGAGATAAACAGGGTGATGTCAACAATACAATCAGGGACAAGAAAGACATAAGAGGCAACTGGTGGCCAGAAGCTTTCCCTTCTCTCGCGCGCGCGTACTCTCTTCCTCTCTCTATGTACCAAGGCTGCAGGTGTCTGGCAACATATTGACGTGTTCCCATTCTTTAATTCCCAACTTGCAAGATCAAGGATGATGGAAGGAGAGCGAGGAGCTGGAGGTGCAAGTGGTGGAGGTGAGAAAGAGGACATTAGGGCAGGAGCATTCAGACACGCTGGCCAGCATCTCCAATCTGGCGTTGACGTACTAGCTGGAGGTGCAACTAGTGGAGATAAACGACGTTCGTGTACCCGGAGGTATGCCACTCGCAGGCGCCGACCAAGACATGGGTCAAGCAGGTTGAGGTACAAGAGGATTACTATCGAGAGGGGGACCCTCCACGCATCAATCGAGTTGCTACTGGGCAAGGATGGCACGCTGACCTTCCTGTACCCGTTGGGAGTTCGAGCGTGGTGTCGCCTGCCCCATCAATGGCGGGCAGTTATCGCGATTTTCACAAGACAGGTGGTCATGGGTTTGACATGGCGCTATTATTATTCCCATGCAGAGCGACAGGAGGAAGATATTGCTCCTAACTGTACTAGCAATCAAGATTCCAACTTGTCCTCTATAGCTACCCAGAACAACAATGAATTTCTCTAGTAGAGTCGGAGCTAGCGCGAGGATTATCAATGCCGAAGACGATGTCGGAGATGCCAAATTGATCCGTGACTGATGTCGCTGCATGCGATAGCCTGTGAGACAGATAGGTGGTGTAGCTTTTCAGGCACCAACCCCTACAGCAGCAAACGGGGTTCAAAACAGTCGCCAGAGTCCTGGAATGTAGTCTAGTGTGTCACTCAGTACATATCGCACACGGTCAGGCTTCGGCATACAATGATACAATTTGTACAATACATTCCGATTAAGAACGTTTGGCTACTAAGACAGGAACGAGTAAAGAGTAACTGGAGAAGAGACCTGCTAGAATTGTTAAAGGCGAGTATCCATTCGGCCGCAAACCGCCTCTGCATCCAATACCACCCTGTAGACCCGCCTCAGACGCTCAATAATACCAAAGGAAAATAACCTAGAGAGAAACCCATTCATGAAGTAATACCTAACATCCTGTCCGAAGGTCAGTCCACTTCTCTATCTCGTCTCAGTCATGAGTAATCTGCTCGAAAGCGCGAAAGCACTTGCTCATGCTCTTCCGATCATCTTTCTGTCCATGAGCGCCTTTAAAGCCACAGCAACGACGCCTAAGACCGCAGCTCGCATAGCACCACCAGACTTGCTTCCAGCGCCAAGAGTCAACACGTACCTCAAGATACTGAAGTTAACCTTGCCATCTCGGTCGAAATTTGGTTTCAACACGCTGGTCTTTGCATACTGCTCGAATTTGCCTTCGAATGGTGGGTATCGCACGCTCAGCAGGCTCTCGATCCAGTTTGGTGTTCTAGTCACAGATCTCCTGTGTACGAAGCAGTCGAACGAGGCCTTGCCGCGGTACGCACCGCTACCGCTGTCCCCTACACCGCCGAATTGTAGCGTTGGGATAGCGCCGTGGAAGAAACCATCATTGACGCTTGCGCCTCCCGATCGGATCTCTGCAAGAGCCTTGTCGGTCTCTGCTTTCGAGCCAAATGGATATAAACCCAACGGCGTTGAGTGCACAGAGTTGGCAATTTTGATTGCCTCATCAAGGTCGTTAACGGGCAGAATCGGAATAAGCGGGCCAAATGATTCATCCTTAATGAGCGAGTCTGAGGGATCAGAAACTTCGACAACGGTCGGCTCGATAAATAGCTGCTCAGCGTCCATGGTTCCACCAATGACAATCTTGCCAGAAGTATTGTCGAGCATTTTCTTGATTCTGTTGAAGGCCTGAGCGTTGATAATGCGTCCGTAGTCCGGTGATGCCTTGGGCCCATTAGGATAGAACTCTGTCAGTGCTTGCTTGAGTTGGGCAACCAGTTCAGGTACCACCTCCTTATCAGCAAGAATGTAGTTCTGGCTTATGCAGACTTGACCAGCATTCATCACCTTGGCCCAGAGTAATCGGCGGGCTGCCAGTCTGATGTCTGCCTTTTTCGTGATTATCGCAGGATTCTTGCCTCCAAGCTCAAGTGTGACAGGCGTGAGTGTCGGCGCTGCTGCTTTCGCGATGATCCTGCCCGTGCTGGCTGAGCCAGTGAAGAAGATCTTGTCCCATTTTTCGGCAAGCAGAGCTTGGGTTTCTGGTATGCCACCTTGTATGCAGGCGTAGCAATCTGGGTCTAGAGATGCTGCCATGATCTTCTGCATGACTGCCGCACATGCCGGAGCATTTTCGGAGGGTTTGAGGACAGCGGTGTTTCCGCCCGAGATTGCGCCAACGAGAGGACCAAAGGAGAGATTGAATGGGAAGTTGAATGCGCTGATGATCACATTAGCAAGCTGGCGCATCACTGGTATAGACTTCCACCCACCCGATGACCAGCACGCAGCCTAGTGGATCTTTCCTGATCCGCGGACTCATCAACGAGTTGACAAAGTCAATATCGGCCGGCTTCTCATCTTTCGTCCATTTTTCCAGATTATTGCACATGAAGATGATATCGTTCTCCACCCATTTGATCTCCGAGAGCATTGCTTCGTAGTATCCTTTGCCCAGGTCTTTCATACACGCTTCCTGCATCTCGGCTTCATGGTCCCGCAACCTGCAAAGTTCATTGGATTAGCACGTACGCAGTGTTGCAAGACATTGCGGTCAACCTCACCCCCAGTAAAATTTTCGAAGCTGCTGGAGTCGGAATTCAACGGGTTTTGTCTTGTGTGTGAAAAAGGTAGATCGAACTCGTTCAACAATTTTGGGAATCTCATCAACAGGAGTATTCGCGAAAGTGGGAAGTTCGACACCCATTGTGCTGGCGTGCTCGTTCTATTGAGCTCTGAAGCGTCGTAATGGAATTAGAGATACCTCAGATTGAGGTCTTGGGGAGATTTGTTACTCGCAAACGTAGGAAGATTGGCGGTTCCTTGACCTTGAACAAGCAAAATATACCGAAAGTACGAAGTAATAAGCCAACCGCACACGCGGCAGCTTAGGGAACCTCGGCTGTACCCCACCCCACCCTAACTCTGGCTAAGCCGACCTGCATACTATCAGCCTCGGAGCGCTTCCTGGGCAAAGTGGGGGAATCATTTCTCTACAAGAATTCTCTTCTAGCTTCTAACATGATTTGGTAAAAAGGAGATGTGGATTTCATCTTTGTAAAAAGTCCTGTATCATTGGCACAATGCTCGATCATCCTTCCAAATCCCGTGGAACCCAAGGTCGGCCTGCGCGCCTCATAATCTCATACCCTCTGATCATCATTACGCCGTCGCCTGCACTAGCCTGAACCCTTCCTGAACTTTCTTAGAAATCTCCTCATTCTTGTGCTGTAGCAGTGACAGTGCATATGCGGTGTCGTTCCACTGTCTTTCGCTTTCGCAGCGTCCAAGTCGGGCAGCAAGCTTCTCTGCCAGGTTTTTGGCGTGCTTGTCCTGTAGTAAAGTATCCGGTGAGTATAGGATATGTATGGAGCCAAACAGAACGCGAAGGAAATTGCTCCGAGAACTTCGACAATAAGGGAAGATGGGCAGCGGAAAACGAATGATGGCTTCAACGGGGAAGCAACCTCATGAAGCAACGTATGCATTTGACCCGAACAGTGAACTTGCAAATTCGAAAAATCAATGGTGGCGACCCAGCTCTTTACACCCAAAAAGAGTGTCCTGATACATTGGTCGAAGCACGCTTGAGTCAGAAGGCCCGAAATGGCTCCAACCATTGGATGCCTGGCGTGGCCGGACCACAATGACCATTCAATAGAATCATCGATGTCTCAGTTTTGAATTTTGCCGGGCATGGAGACCTGGCAAAGAAAGGGAGAAATAGGAAGATGATGGAGCAAAGACTCAAAAATGCAACATACCTTTTCAATGAAGCCTGCCAAGAACTTCAATATCCGCCTCGATGATTCCTCCTCTAGCTCTCCCTCCTTGGTGAGCAGACTGAACATATCCACGAAATTGTTGTAGACTGCATTATCTTTCGTTGCGAGCTCGGTGAAAAACATTCGTGCCAGATCCGCAATTCTTTTGTCGTCATCTTCAAGGCATTTCGCCATTTCTCCGAGCTGACCTTTGACCTTGACTTGGCCAGCTAGGATGAGAAACGTCAACGTCATCAAGCATGTGCGCTTTACACTTCCATCTCCATCGTTCAGTCTCCTGTATAAGAAGTCGGTGTTCTCGTCGATCAGATGATTAAAGCATACAGCCATATCACCGAGTGCAATGACAGCATTGGCCCGTACCACTGGATCAGCTGAGCGTTCAAGGATTGTGATTAGGAGCGGCAGGTTCTTCTCGCAGTATTCTGCGCTGACACACATCAGCTTTGCAAGGCAAAGAGTTGCCGCGGCTTGCAAATCCCGGTCTTTGTAAGCTGTATTGTTCGCACAGATCTCAGTAACGAGAGGTCCGAAATTTGTGAGCAGCGAATTGGGTCCATAAAGCAACTCACGCTCTCTAATGTGAGCAATTGCTTCAGTAAAGTCATCTTCCGTTGTGCCGCCAATCAGGTCAAGCTCATCCTTTTCTTCCTTCTGAGCCTCGACTTCTTCAGCCGCGGTCTTTTTCTTCTTCGAAATCGAAGGCCCCATCGACTTCTGAGGTGAACCGTCTGCAGCCGGCTTACTTTTTTCCTGTTCCTGTTTCCGACGCTTGAAGTCCAGCTCACAAAGCTCAAGATGAACAATTTGCTTAATTGCGATGTGACCAACCGCGAACAGGAGCTGAGACAGGGCAATTGAAGGTTTCTGACCCTCGCCCACGCATTCGGGGGGCGGTGATGGAAGCTGCGCAGGTTCATCAATATCCATGTCGTCAGGAGAAGCTTCGCGCGAAAATGGAGTTGTCGAGCTGGTCCGTTGGAAGACTGCCTTCGTCTTTTGACGCAATATTTCGGAACACAACACGTCTGGATGCTGGGAGAGCACGTAGATGGCACCAACTGCTTGTTCAGCTACACAAAACCAGTCTTTGCTGTCGGAAGGTATCAGTATGATCGAGGCGAGCATTCTGAGCACGGCACTATCGTTTGGCATCTTCGAAATACCTGTCGAGGCTGACTTGTCTTGGGCCTTCTTCGCGACCGGAATCATGCGCCTTAAAGCAACGCAAGTGAACCTTGCCAACACCAAATCCGACCGGCCCAGCTGTCCCAAACCTATTCGAAGCAGAGTATCAATCTCCTTGATCACAATTTCAGGATCTGCCAGTGCAATCATTCCTAGGACGATGATGGCCCCTCTTCGTTGTGCTTTGGAGATCTCCTTTTGTACACCATAAACCTGCCAAAGTTTCGAGATTACCATCTCAGAAATATGACCACTCTTGAACATTGTGCTCAGGAGTTGCTCAAGAGAGGTTAACTCGGCTGGCGTGGCTCCAAAGGTGAGGCTGATCATGTTGCGCGCGATGAAATTTGCCGTGTCGTTTCCATTAAATGAATCAGGAGCATCGAAAAAGAGGCCTTTGTAGCAATCAATCAGATGGGTCTGTACTCCTTTGCCTTCATCACTATTGCCTTTTGTCCAGATAAGTCGCAGCATCCTTCGGATTCCGGTTCGTGCCGACTCGATCTTGTACGCGTCAATAATGACGAAGAAGTCCATCGCCTCAATCACTTCGCTTTTGTTCCTTGCTGAAAGCAACTGACAAATGATGGCAGACGCCTCATGCACTGTTTCGACAAATTGCATTGCCTCAACATAGTATTTTTTTGTGAGCTGAAGCTTGCCCATCATTTCAGATGTTGCGGCTTCTTCTTGCGCCTTCTTGATCGCTGCAATCTTCTCCTCTTCTGTCATAGCTACTTGGGCTTGGTCACTCTCGAGTTGGGTCGCATCATCCAAGAGATCGCTATCCACCCGCTCTCCACCGGTTGCAGTCTCAGCCAAGCCTGGCGTGTCTGGTGGAGGTTGCAAAGCATCTAGCTGGGCCTGAACAACTTCCAATCGATCGGACCATTCCTTGTACGACAGCTGGCCTCCATGCATGACGCTAAAGGGATGCGTTGCAACTAATTTGCCGATAAGCTTGATAGCATTTCTGCGAACATTGCTGCTTTTGTCTTGCAGACTCTGCGTCGCCAGTTCTGCAGCAGTTTGTCGACGTTTTGGAAATTTCTGTTCCAGATCGCAGATCTTCATGTATACCTGAATAGCTCGACACCTGCAGTAAGGGTTTGTGTCGAGGAACCTTTGCTCTAGAGTATCGAAGAAAGCATTGACTTGAACTTTATAATGTTCGCTTCGTTCTTCCTGCTTGCTGAGATCAGACAAGAGGTTTCCACAGACCTCAATGACGGCGCATCGCAGAGTGTAAGCGTCACTGTCCAGAAATTTTGCCAGAAGGCCCATCTCCTTTATTACCAACCTTGGCTCAAGTTCGGAAAGCTTGATCATGAATGTGGATATAGACTTTGGCCCCTTTGTGTCATTAGGGCTGAACTCCTTGGTGGTCAATTCCCTCATTATCTCTCCAGACAGTTGTGGGTAGTCGTATTGTTCGGAGAGAATATGCAAGAATTCCGCCATGGGCTCAGAGAGATGCTCGAAATATGTGAGATTCTGCACAATCGAGGTCTGTGCTCCAAAGGCATGGCCGTGGTGTTTTACGGCGACACATAACACCTTGAAGCAGAACATCCGCACCGATGTCACTTTGACTCTGGCTTCACTTTCCAGGATGAGGTATATCGATCTCGTGAACATGTTGATAAAGCTGTCCCTGTCCGAAGTGGTCTGAAATATCCGGTTGAGCTTTAACTTCATGACCTTGCACATGACATCCATAGCTGTCTGTAATTGACCCGTTGAATCCCAGGTACCGTCTTTAGTCGCCGCTTTTGACTTTCCCCCCTTTGGTGCTTTTCTTGCAGGTACAGCAGCCACTGGTTTCTCGGCAGCCTTCGTCTCGACAACGGATATTGTCCATTGCAAGAGAAAGGCGTACATTTCCAGTAGTTGTTTGTGGTGATGTAATGCATCCTGCTCCTCGCTTTCTATATCATTGTGTGCAATGTCCGCTTCAGTTGACAATCCAGAGACTATCAGATCCAATATTTTGCTGAGCGAGTGGGTAGGTAGAAAGGAGGATGTCCTAGATAGATGAAATAGCTTAGCCACGGGTTCCTCTGGGCGCCTCGATTGCGCCAAAGTAGATGCGGGAGCACACTTCAAAAGAAATTGGAGCGTATCAAATGATGCACTCGTTATCAATGCGTCCGGGTTTCCTGCCACTGAATCCACGATTGGGTTGAGAGCGTTACTGATGACTTGGGACGTCAAAGAATCTGGATCGTTTTCACACTCGACCAGTTCTGGGTCTGCATCGGGTGTCTGTATCGAGGCTGGGTCATTGAGGTACAGCTTGAGGGCCTCGTTAATGTCGAACGAGGCCTGGTTGTCCATGGCGCATGGGGTGCAGGACTGCACAAGAACAATTCGAGGCGGCGCGGAGTCAAAGGTGAATAACAATCGAAAATCGAAAGTTGTAATTGTCCTTCGCGACCTGTGACTCTCCCGAACACTTGCGGAAGAAAGAATGCAGCCTAGATCTTGCAAAGCTGCATTCGAGCCGCGGTCAAGCCAAAGCGTTTCCCCGCCGCGTTATTTGTTGATCAACCCCAATTAAGTTAGCCCCAATTTGAGGCGAGCTCGCTCGAAATGGGTCTTGGTAACCAAACCAGTGCTTTTTCAATGGACTACGCAGGTATAGAAATGATGAGAGGAGCTCAAGACATCACCAAAAACCTAAGGTGAAGTCTACTGTTGGTAGGAGGGAGGCGAAGCTAGGCGTACCTGCATCATAACTGCGCAGGTTACGCTTGCGAAGAGGAAGAGCAGGGCGCGATTGCACGCAGCAAAGGGACAGAAACAATGGTTCAGACTGCGCCGTCCTCTCACCAAATCCACCCCAAACCTTCTACCAAAATCTACCACTACTCGGCCATGGAGGTACCGCAGCCTATCCAGGTATTGGAGGACGATAAAGATGACCTGGAAGAGGAGGCCTTTGACGAATATGAAGAGGACGAAGATGATATCGATGACTCTGTGGCAGAAGATATGAAGAAACTGGAGGAAAGCTTCAAAGGCATATCTCAGAAGTACAGACTGATCAATCGAATCGGAGAAGGTAGCTTTTGACCAGAAACTGAGGCTCCAACACGAATACTAACAGAGTTTAGGCACCTTCTCTACAGTCTACAAGGCCGAGCAGCTGCCTCAGGAAGAAGACGAGAACGCCGACGTAGGCGCAAACGATCCAGTTGAGGATATTGGTTCCAATACACCACCGACGAAGCGGCGAAAGATGTCTTCCTCTACTACCAGACCTCAGCAACCCAAGCCAAAGCGCAAACCACAGTTAGTTGCGCTTAAGAAGATTTATGTCACATCCTCGCCTCACCGTATTGCCAACGAACTGGAGCTTCTACACGCTCTGCGCGAGTCACCACATATCTGCCCTCTCTTAACTGCCTTCCGCCACTTAGATCAAGTCGTGGCTGTTCTTCCCTATTTTCGGCATCTCGACTTTCGTCTCTACTATCGAGACTTCCTTGTCAACGACATGCGACACTACTTCGAGAGCCTCTTCTTAGCTTTGCACAGTGTCCATAAAGCTGGCATACTACACCGTGATATCAAGCCAACCAACTTCCTCTACGATCACACCAAGCGGCGAGGGGTCCTTGTTGACTTCGGACTCGCGGAGAAACAAGGAACAGATTGGCAGCCTTGTCTATGTCTTGAGAGTAAAGACAAACGAAAAGATCGATTCATGAACTCGTTCGCGGTGGAGCTTCTACAATCTCAGCCAGACACTCAGTCAATAGGCTATCCGAAGAATGATTCTCGTCCATCTCGACGCGCCAATCGTGCTGGAACTAGAGGTTTCCGGGCGCCGGAAGTATTGCTCAAATGCACATCACAAACCACCAAGATTGATATCTGGTCTGCCGGTGTCATCCTGCTTACCCTTCTAGCCCGGCGCTTCCCGTTCTTTAACAGTGCAGACGATGTCGACGCCATGATCGAGATGGCTTCGATCTTTGGCAAGCGCAGAATGAAAGCGGTGGCTGCCATGCACGGCAGTATTTTCGAGACCAACATCGAGACCATTGGTGACAAAGGCTTTACTTTCGAGAAGATCATCGTCTGGGCTAGTTGCCGGGAGCCTGAACAAGGACCACTGCATGCAGGAGAGAAGCAGGCAGTTGATTTCCTCGAAGGCCTTTTGGAGCTTGACCCTGGAAGACGGTGGTCTGCCAAGGAGGCACTCAGCCATGAGTTCTTCACAGCGCCTGTTGAGGATGAATTCGAGAAGGCCGAACGGGAACAGCAAGAGGCAGCGGAAGAGGATGCTCGGATGCATGGTCAAGGCCTTGAATGATTGCGATGAGCACTATACATAATGTTGCATCTATTGGGTGGGATATACTGCACGAGACGAATGTCCATCACGAACCGGTGGGATGCATTACTTACGACTCTTGTATTCATACTAGCTATATACCCATGCTTTTGCTCTGATGGAGAATGTTAGAAGCTTTCTCGAGAACTAACTGAGTATTCGGAATGTTCCGCTACCTAGCAGTTTAAAATTGGACGAGAACAAGTGCTTCAACCAAGATTCGACGGGCGTTCTAGCTGCTCCTCTGCCCAAAGCCATACAAGCAGGCCCAACATAACAGACCGCAACCGCATCGGTCTCGCTTACGCAAAAGGAGGCTTTAAATACGACGTTTGGTATATCGCATGATCCGAGCGACACCACCGCCTGGACCACTTGAGAGTGCAATCTCCTGACCTCGTCATGTCACATGGACGCCTAGAGTTGTACAAAGACACACTATACCAAATGCCAGCGTAGTCCTGGCGGGTGCCGTGATGCTTCGCAGAATGTTCGCATGTGTCTTCGAGCTGTAAAGCCCCATTGCTCATATGAGGATCCTGTCACTCCTCGTCATGACTGCTGTTGCGAGCGCCATTGGCCCGGAAGGTATCCGGCAAATAGTACTAGGATCAACACTGCCAGGGTACCGAGGAAGATCCCACTGACCACATTGGAGGCGAGGCTAATAGATCGGGAGACTTGCCGGGCGAGAAGAATCACCACTGGAACGAGAACTGCTAGAGCAGCCAGCACAACAAGCATGCGATGGTGGCGTCTCATGAATGCTTTGAGGCTGCGAATGAAGCGTGATAAAGAGGTGTGTTCCGCAAAACGGTGTCCTCCTTGGAGTGGTTGATAACCTTCCCTTCGCTCACCAAGCGGCCAAAACTTTCGCTGGTATATATGTCAGATGGGCAAGAATCTCACAGTCAGTATCACTAACCTTTTGTCTGGCGAAAAATGGGGCGTTTTCCACATCTGGTTCCTGATCTTCGCTAGTTCTAAACTGGGCCAGGTTGGGTGGGGCTGGTGGGTTGGAAGAGCCCTCAGCAGCAGTAGAACCCAGCCGAGTAAAATGATCGTCGGAGTTGTCAAGATAAGTATTTAGTGCATACTGCTGCTGGATAGATGGCGTAGCCATTCTGGCAAATGGTTGGCCAGACGCTTCACGGTCAGTCGGGGGATGTAAAGGGCTGCTAACACCTTGGTCGCTATGTGGAAGGGGGCTGGTGGGCCAATCATGTACCGAGACGCTTTGTGCACCCAAGAGAGATCTCAAGTCTTCAAAACAATCTTCAATAGGTACCATGAATGCGCAACCAGAGTGGTTGTCTCCTGCTACGATGTATCCACACAATGATATTCCTCGAACAACCCAACTGCCAGAAGAGCCTGGACCTGAATCACCGTTGTCAGCAGCAGGCAGCAAAGCAGGTTGGTTGGTAATTACCCAAGTTAGCTGGCGTTAGGATCTGTCTGACATGAAGTGAAGAACCCGCAACATACAGCGACATCGTCGTTTGAGTCAAGCTCCCAGGCAAAGCGGGCGAATCGCTGTCAGTCACAATCCAGACCGGACCTGGTGTGAGTTGATGATTCAACATAGGGGTGGGTGAGATCATAAACCGTTCGTATCTCTCATGGACTTTGTCGTAGATACGGTACCAGTTCGATGTCCTCTGCATTCTAGGGTCTGAAATCCTGAATATCGCCCAGTCCGAATTGACGCTCCGTCTATGCATTCTGAAATCGCCCGATTGCGATTTGTCGAAAGTACCGCCCCAACCCGCAAAGCTGCAAGCGCCATCCCAATCAAGCATTGACCAAGAGACCAGGTCATATTCACAGGTATCGAATTCAGATCGTGTTAGGCTTGGTGATCGTGAGCTAGTATTGGAAGTCTCATGGCCAATTCCTTCGTCACTGGTATCATCGGCGATGCATTCGTCTTCAGATTCATCACTTGGGTTGTCTTCTAGATCTGAGTTATATCTGTCAGCCAGATGGGAAACCCCGAGGCTTGCGAAAATCGTATGTGCGCTCGTAAGACCGTAAGTTTCTCCGTCAACCCTTATGATGCCTCCTATCGTAGAGAATTTTGTGACTTCCAATCCGCTCGCTCCGTCTTCGAACTTCAACCTCCTCGGACATGGCAGGACATGAGGCTGCAGCAGCTCGATGAATAGAGCACGTTGCTGCAACGAGAAGCGTTGCCTTGCTTGCTCCTTCGGTTCATACACAATTTCATCTTGAGCAACAGTTGGCAAGATCGGCGGCGGTGATTGTGAAGCATACCAAAGCGCTGGCGGGGCCTTATATCGCACAAACGGGGGATGCGGAAGTTCCTTGAGACACTGAAACTGGCCTTTTGACAATGCTTTCCTTACCAGTTTTTCGCATTTCTTGCTCCCACATGTGATCACCACAGTTGGAAGCCCATGAACCTGGGAGCCAACCTTTGGACCGACTACGACGAATTGAGCAGTCGTGATGATCTGATCGAATCTTAGCCCTAGCTTTGCGGTGATCAACTTGAGGTCTGTGTCTAGCTTCGGTTGAATCGCCAACCATTGATCAACAAGACTAGAAGATATCTCGACCTGAGGCAACATAAATCTGTCTTTGCCTACGGGCTCAACTAAGCCTGGAACATATTCGAAGATGACTAGATCTTGGTTGGCTGGTTGTATCTGGATGCGCGTTGAAGACCCAGTAGCACTCGATTCACCAACATCGCGAGTCAGCTGACTAGTAGACCCGGCATTCCTGGCAGCGCTGCTCAAGCCAGAATCGGACACGGCGGCTGGGGACTGAGCAATTCCAACTACTGAACTGATGGGCGAGACTTCCTGTTTGGGATTGACCGCATGGGGTTCCTGATCGACCGGTCGGCGTTTTGGATCGACATCGTTGGAGAATGTTTGAGCGGGAACTGAGACTGGTGGTGGGTTTGGAGAGGTAGTGTCAGGGCCTTTAACTTGTGATACCCTAAAGTGTGCTGTCTGTAATGCTTCTGAACTCTGCGCTGTGTCTGTGTCTGCTGGGTTAGGACTAGGGGTCCCTTGCCCGGATTCGTTGACAAGGTCTGAGCGCGGTAGGTGGGGAGAACGTGGTGGTGTCACCTCAATCACGACATTGTCGCCATCGCCTGGCGGCGTCGGAGGTAGCCTCAAACTCGGTTCATGAGATGGTAAAGTAGGCCAGATGGTATGGATCCAGGCCAATTTCGAAAACGTCCAGTTAGACACCCCAGTAACCGTCTCTTCTACATTTGATTTGAGAGACGGTCGCTTAGACACCGGAGTCTCGCATACAGTGACCATGTACAGAATTCTGATTGAGGTCGACCCAGTGTACAAATGCCATGTACATCGTTTGAAGGAAAGAAAGCTATTGTGGGCACTTCGACGACCATGCTGTAGCTTTAGGACGTCTTAGGCCCAAGCAAAGAAGGCATATTTGTGAAGTAGAAAAGAATATAGTTGAGTAAGGCTGTGCCTATGATTGCCACGACATCTTGTGGAGTCCAAAAAGGTCTCCAGGAAATGATTGGCAGTGCTGTCGCAAGACTGTTTGGGCAACATTGGACCCTGCTAATAGCCCCTGCAGGTGGGGGACAAGCGCTTGCATGGATGCTACACAGCCTCACTTTTCCCCGAGGCCACCAAATACTTATTCAACAAGGCGATGATTGTACGTTGAATTGTCGGATTTCCTTACGTGTTATCTCTTACTACCAGGTGATGGCCATTGCGAAATACTCTCTTTTCTCGAAAATTGGTCCTTCCGAGGATGTGAAGGAGCAGATTATCAGAGGATTCTGGCCTCAAAGCACCGCGAGAGTCGACGAATTCGCGTCGTATTTCAGGAGCTTTCAATATGTGCTGGAGTTGTTACCATATCCGGCTCAGTTCATTGACAAGAGAAACTTTGCCATAGAGACCTTTGAAGACTTGATCTTCGTTGCGCAGAGCTTGAACAAAGACCACGATAAAACACGCCGAGACATTGCGTTAGGTATCCAGCGCGACCGTTTCCCCGCCGCGAGCCTCGCACAGGTCATCCGATCCATGGAGCTTGTCGCATGTCTTTGGTTGACGCTCAGCGTCGACTCCCGGGATGTCAGTGTGGGAACCCTGGCGGGATCATGGCAGATTGCAGACTGGGGCGACGCAACTACTCTAGCAAGCATCATTGGACAATCCTTTCCAAAATGCAGCTACTCGCCAAACATCCGTGAAGCACGCATCAGTGCTGATTTCAGAGCGGTCCAGATACAGAATAAATGCGGCATCAGGATCGAATGGACCTCCAACTTAGCAGATCACCTCCTGTACGACCCATCTCCACCTCCTAGAGCCTGGTGGCAATGGTGGCTAGCTTTCTCGCCTTCGCGAGGAATTCTCTATGTCTACCCACATAGGGCTTGTCTCTACAATCATTGGCAACACGCCGACGTGTACCCCAAGGAGCTGATGATGGAGACTTTGAAGACTCTCGAGCTGCTCTTCCCCTTCAGCAACGCTGATAGTCGAGCATTCCTCCAAGCTAGGGCTCAGCCGTTATTTTCGACTCACTTACCATCCATACCAACTTCTTTGGACCTCGGAGATTTCGAGTACTGGCGAGCACGCCTAGTGGACCTGTATGATGCGTTCAATGCTCCACCTTTCGGCTTCTACCAGATGTGGCACGACCGAAGAAATCCCATGCAGTGGTGGACGTTCTGGCTTGCTGCCCTCATTTTGATTCTGTCAATTTTCTTTGGCATAATCTCTTCGTATACAGCTTTTGTGCAGACGACGTTGGCCCAAAAATCATATCAGCTAGCGCTGTTACAGGCCTGCGATCAAAACCAGAGCGATTCGATTGCAAAATTGTGTCCTGGATGAGGTCCATTGTTGTCATTGAAGTATGGAACACTATTGAATAAGATTGCGGGTTATGCCGTTCCGCATCTCGTTGCCACTCATCACAAAAAGGCTCATGATTATGGCGATTCCTGTCATAAAGATACTGGAAGTAGTCAGAAACCATCGGCTCCAGTGCCCATGAAATGTAGAGCACGAACCCAGTCGTTGCCATCTCCAACTGAGTAGCGTCGCCGTGGATGTAGACAATGTTGTACACAATTCTGCTTGCAAGATACCCAGCAGACAGATAATTGAGCAGTTGCTTGTCTAGTCCGGCAAAATTCCCAGCGGTGACCGCTGCTGCGAGTAAGCCAATGTTCTCGGGCTGGAACGGCGGGTCAGGAAGTTTGCGCTCGATACTACCAGCATTCGAGAAGCATGAGAGCTTTACTAACCGAGTCAATGCTCTGGTCTCCCTCGCATTTGGCGGTGAAAGCTCTTAGTCTCTTTCTGTCAGACTTCTTGGAGGAACTTGACTCGTAAACAGTGATGGCGTACAGGCGAGGGGCCAGAGCAAGGAATGGTATAGAAGGAAAAGTTGCGCTTGAAATCAAATATTGATGCCATGTTCGCAAAGATCAAAGAGTTACGTTCATGTTTCAATGAGTGGGACACATCAACCGTTATCGAGGTGACCCCACCACATTCACGACGTAGGCCAAGACGCCTGCGGAGTACTTCACTTAGAGTATGCCCAAATCATCGAACGTGGAAGCCAAATACAAGAAGATCAACGTCACCAGCAACTGGTCACGCTTTCGTAAAACCAGACTTGGTCAGCCATCGTTCGTCTCTCTTGAGAGTGGTGGAGTCATTCGTGTAAAATATTGCTTGATGGTTGATGCCCTCCTCGAAATTCACTCCGCGTTTCTCTACACCAGTTACATCCTTTAAGGTGTCAATGTCCTCTCACACGGTTGCAAAGATGCCTAAACGACCTCGAAGATTTGCGCCACTAGATCCGAATAAACCCAATGTACACAATGCACCACATCTGAAAGGAATCGTCTTCGATGTGGATGGCACCTTGTGGTAAGCCATACTCGATGTTAATTGTGATGCGCTGCCTGTGTTGAGTTTGTCTATCTGTACCTGCCCGATATGGTCTGCACGACATCTCAACTTCTCTCCTTTCGAGAGCTCCTTACCTTTCCATTTCTGCCACCTTTGTCTATAAGTCAAGACATTCATGCGACTGAGAGCATAACCTTGTCGGTACGCTGCCCATCGCATCTATTGTTCTCTAACAAAATGCCAACCTAACACGACTTACAGTCTTCCACAGAATTACATGTTCCGCGAGATGCGCGCCGCCCTCAACATCCCCAAATCAACCGACATCCTAGACCATCTACACTCCCTTTCCATGACTCCAGACTCGACTACCAACCCTCCAACCTCACCCCGTCAACGCGCCAACGCCACCATCAAGGCAATAGAACGCAATGCCATGGCCGTGCAAATCCCTCAGCCAGGCCTCGTCGAATTGATGGCCTATATCGACGGTCGGAAGCTTCCTAAAGCACTGTGTACTCGCAATTTTTCGCTGCCGGTCAATCATCTGCTGGAAACATTTCTACCAGGTGTGAAGTTCAACCCAGTGATCACCAGGGAGACAGTGGGCGTGAGACCGAAGCCGAGTCCGGAGGGGCTTTGGCGGATTGCGGAGAGTTGGGGATTGGGTATGGGTGTAGATGGTAAGGACGTTGAGAGCGATCCGTTAGTCCTTGCGCAGGAGCATCTGGGTGCAGGGCTCATTATGGTTGGCGATTCCGCAGACGATATGGCATGTGCGGCTCGAGCGAATGCTGCGTCGGTATTATTGTTGAACGAGGATAATGAGCATGTCATTGAGAAGCAGCCACCAGATCTGGTCATTTGGAGGCTAGATGAGTTGATCGAGATACTTGAGCAGGGCTTTGTAGGGAGATCTGAATAGACTTGATGGTGGAGACTTGTGGCGAAGATTTATTGGTCTTGATCAATGGAGAACGCGAAAGATAGCTTTGTCGTAATGACGATTAAGTGATATGGTTTACCTGTCCAATGATGAGAACATACAGCGCGGATACTCAGAGTACTGTCTACAGATTATAGGAGGAACTAGGAGTTACCTCATCGGGATCCGGTCCTCTGCCCCGTCGACGCCCTCGCTCACTGGCTGGTATTACGGTGGAAGATCTGCGGTGAGACTCCGCCGGATTTCCGGCCCCGCTCGTCGTGATATATCACGAAGGTACTTCTGGGTAAACTGTCGCTGGCGCGGAAGGAGATCTCGGACGATACGCAGCGGAACTGGATCGTCCCGAGTCTTAGAGACCGTCGACGCCATACGCCAGTCAGTGGCGAGACTAGCGGATATGTGGGAGGTGCCGGCGGACCAGGTGAGTACCTTCCCACCCCCCCCCTCTCTACCTCTCTCTCCTATCCTCCGCGTACGATCCCCCTACTAACATCTCTACAAATCTAGAGGGCGGGCGGGTGGAAGCATAGAGCGTGAGCGACGTCCTACCTGGCCCGCCTGCGGCGCCACTATATGAGGGTAGTGGCCGGCGGAGGGATAGAGGTGGGTAACGTTACGTTACATCAGCTTTCAGGAAATGCAGCACCTTTTGTCAAGTAGATCCGCATGAATGAATGGTTGGACTATGGAATGCAATGGGAGAAGTATGGGAGAAGTATGGGAACAAGCTTGTGCTTTGCCTCGTCCGAGACGACATTAGGCCTGGATCGCATCCTACTTTCCGTGGGTTAAATATGCAGGGAAAATTTCAACATCCAAGCAGAGCGAGACCGACGTTCATATCTAGGCTATTAAAGGTTCAAAAAATTGGCCAGTCTGGCAGATTTTGTAAAGGCGAATGCACCATGGGAATGAATGGAAATGAGTGATGGCTAGAGGACCAACTTAGCGAAACCAGAAGTAACTAGCCGCTATATACAAAGTTAGCGTGAAAGAACGTCTCCTAGATTTAGATTTTCATACCTTGACCTAAGGGAACTCTTTTCCACGATTTCCCGTCGGAATCTTGCGTGAGCATTCCGAGCCTGGACAGCCTAGGTGACCAGATTGCTTGGACCTCCGTTTCAGGAATTGGATACTCGACCTCCAGGATCTGATCCGACATGTAGAGTCCATGTTCATCAACATTATCTCCTGTGCCTCCAAGTTCCTTTCTCGCGGTTTGCATATCTTCGTCTGATACCTTGTCCTTGTAAACACGTACGTACCAAAACGAATCCTTAGGCCATAAGTAGATCCATGGATTTTTCCCGAACTCGTACTCTAGCTCGCTTAGAGGCGTGAATACCTTCTGGCACTTTGCTGGGTCGCGAGTGAAGATGCTGATCAGCGTCTCTTCTCCAATGTTGCATTTCCCCAGTGCTAAGGGCAAGCCGTTAGAAATAGCGTCGTATATCCATCGCATTATCGGGCAGAACTCTTCAACAAACGGACTGCTCTTCTCATTTCCCTCTGACATTGGGCTGTCTACTTGTGCTAACGCAATTTGCACACCTTTGGCATCAGTGTATGTTAGGGCCCGTCTGATATTGCGTGTCTCCCCATCCTTGGTAACAGTTGCATGGGGTGTCGTTCGTTTCAGAAATGACTCCTCGGCGATGTGCGCTGGCCAAAAGCGCTGGCCATGAAACCATTCCTCCAATTCGTAAACAAGAAGCAATATCTCGTTGGGGGAGGTAAGTTGACGTCGCATGACTGCCGCTATGATGAGCTCGAGAATGTCTCGACGTTTTAAAGTCAAAACCCGGCGAACAAGTAGCTGGAAAAAGAACTGGACATATTCTGTTTCCTTGTTGTTTGCTACACTCGATCGCTGTTGCATGCGTATATCATCACGTAGGCCATCAAGCTCATGGTAAGGTTCGATATCCCAGAGCAAACCTTTCATGATGACTTTCTGCTTCAAGACTAAACACTTACTTCCATTCTTTATCTGAGTTCGGTAGTGGCTATGCAGAGGTGGATATGGTAGTAGAGTACTGAGGGAAAACGTGTTGAATGGTAGCCATGAAGCCGAGGGAGGAACACAGCTATCTGCGCTCCTACTGGAAGGCCATTCTAACCTTGTCGGAAAGGCGAATAGAGGAGTCAGGTCTCCATTGAAAAGCGCCATTGCAATAACGCAAGCAGAAAAACTGAGCTTCTTTTCGGTAGCATGTTTAGTATTGATTCGGAAAGGGTACCCCGTAAGGTTCCCAAGGATCGCAAGTTTGTCAGAAACCAGCATACATCCTTTCCTGAAAAGGGTAGTATAGGCAGCCGTCATCAGCATGTTCAGATTCTGACAGTCAGAAGGTGTCCGACAAGCTTCAGAAAAATCCCTCGTTTCTTCTTCCTTCGTCCCTGTGCTCGATTTGAGACTAAAACTATCAAGTAGCGTTAACTCATGGGGCAAATCGGCATGCTTGCAAAACCGCCAAATGGGGGACTGAGGACAAGACTTACTTCAGCCCAGACTTCCACCAATACATGGCCTCAATATTCTCGTTGATCAGGGTGAAAATAAGTTCAGAGCCTAGACTACCGAAAAGGATATTTCCAGAGAGAGTGCTCGTAACGAAATGGTAATCAGGGCACATGTGAGCAATGTCGAAAATTTGACTGTGATTCAGCTCCCACGCCCTCCGGACGTTCTGTCGGGGATGTCCACCACTCTCATTGAAAGCGGTAGCTGCCCGCTCCCAAGCGTCTCCAGATACGTCGACATCATCCTTCCAACCAATCAGATATGTCAAGTTTTCACTTGACGAAGCGGAATACTCTTGTGTGGTCCATGAACGAGTGAACCACGTGTCCCTTATAATCCTTCCTCTCAATTCGTTGTGGACTCCGTGCTTCCGAATGTCTGGAAGGGCATATACGTCGCTCAATGTCTGAACATGATAATCCATAACGATTAACGTAGTGGCCGCATGGCGGTACACCAAATGCATGCTCTGAATAGCCTTCTGTTTATCCACTTCATCGTCTTGATGAATACATTCCTGGTCGATCCAGATTCTCCTTACCCCCTTGGCAGCTGCAAATAACAGACTCCGATGCAAAATATCTGGCCGTGCTCTGACGTCCCTTATCTCCTTAGTTCCTGGTTGCTTTCTGGAAGGAACCAACATCCGAAGTGGCGCTTCCATGTTGAGATTATGGCCCCAGCAATAAGATATGGCAATGTATGGCTCACTCTCAGCCTCAGCCAAGTCAGTTTCGATAAGCTCGAAATCGTAGCTGGAGCCCTCGGATTTTGCGGCTGGCACTACGAGACGTAGATTCTGTGCCCAGGGTTGGATCAGAGATTCGTGGAACATGATTTTCTGTGCATCTTCGATGTCCTGAAGCAGCCGGCCTTTGGAGAGAGTTCCCAACGGTATATGTGAATCGTCGATCACATCCGCGGAGGCGCCCTTCTCCAGCAGAAGTTGTACCACCGCATCGTGCCCCTGCTGGGCAGCCCATTGTAGAGCTGTCCGGCTCGTGTTTGCATTGACGTTCGCGCCCTTCTCTAGCAACAGCCGCACCACTGCCTCATGTCCCTTGAATGCCGCGGAATGCAGCGCTGTATCACCATCCGAGTCCTCCGCGTCGATATCGGCCCCATTTTCTACCAGCAGCCGCACTACCGCCTCGTGCCCCTCACTGGCAGCGTGGTGCAGCGGTAAAAAGTTATCCTTACCCTTCGCGCTGACGTCGGCCCCGTTCTCCAGCAGCAGCCGCACCACCGCTTCGTGCCCGCTCCCGGCAGCCTCGCGAAGTGGTGTCCATACATTATCCTTGCGCCTAGCGTTGACATCTGCCCCATTCTCTAGCAGCTGTCGTGCCACTGCCTCGTGCCCCATGCAAGCTGCTCGGTGTAGCGCCGTTCCTCCATCTCCATCCTCTACATTGACGTCCGCACCTTTCTCCAATAGCAACTTGACGATTTCTGTCAGGCCTAAGTGAGCAGCGTTCGGGAGTGAAGCACGATTGCCTGCCAGCCTGATTCCTATGTTGTCCAGTTTGGCGGCTCGTTCAGGATGGCCAGTGGACGTAGCTGCTACCGCATCGTTGGCTGTGCGTATAGCCTTATGAAGATATGTTATTTCATTCGTCTTGGAAAATATGAAGAAGTAGACAGAGCTGAGTAATTCGGTCTGGCCCTCACTCCCAGAAGGATCGTCTTCGAAAATATGTGCAAATCCATGCAATTCCTCCAGCTCCATTTCTTGGAGCAGCGCATCCATCTCCTCCATATCTGGAACTGAAGTATTGGATGATTGCATGCTGCTGCTTCTCCCGATATGGTGACGGCTGATATGGGACGGCCGTCGATCCGACTCATTGGAAGGTAAGTATGTCAGACTTCGGATGGAGGAGAGAAGCTCGTGTGTCCATTGAATCTATGGAGGAAAGGCAGCCCTATATAGGGGGGTCTTGGCAGGGGATGCTAGCTGAACATGAAAACACCCCTGTGACTAACCTGTTTCAGCTCCAGTTAAGGCTTCGGCGGTGTTGCATATGTATGGCGGCAGATTTTGGGACCGTATGTGACAGTGTACGGAGGCCTATACGAACCTAGTTCCCGCGACACTTACGCACGGACCACGAGACCTCCTATTTCTTCGAGTCATATCTAGGCACCAATTGAGTCGTCGCGGGCCACCTCTGAACTATGAGTGGGTGCCCGTAGGCACCAGCAGGCACTAGTAGGCACCAATAGGTACCCCGACGTACTCCTGAGGCATCGTACGTCACTCTTAGGCTCCATTGTCGCCAGGAGGGCCTGTGGGCGATATCCAATACACATAGCCTATGGAAGCCGCAGCCCCAGGTGACGGAGATCTTCGTCTCGTCAATCCACCCAGGACACCAGAAGTGTGTCATCATGGCTCGCGGCACTGTTGTAGATGATCTTGGTGGCTGGATAGAATTCAAGAGGCTAATCGTAGGCCGGGCTTGCGACTAGCATGCCGAGGCGCTAGTCCCAAGAAGGAAATCTGTGCTGGCTTCATCGAATAGATCAGATTCGAGCTTTTTGGGCCTTCTTAGGCTTGCTTGAAAAACGTGGCTTACCTGCTTGTTACGCCTGTATCTTGGTACACGTACGCCTGCGAACATCTAGCATCTCGATGTACAGCTGACATCTAGATATATATGCCAGCTAGGTCTACGCCTGTTACCTAGGTCTACACCTGTTACCTAGGTCTACGCGTGTCTACATCTGACATCTCGATATGCGCCTGCCACCTGGGTGCACGCCTGCCACCTAGGTGAGTGCCTACTATCTAGGTGTGCGCCTACCACCTGGGTGCAGGCCTGCTACCTAGGTGAACTGCTATATCTAGGTGCACGCTTGCCACTTAGGTGAACGCCTGCCACCTTGGTGAACGCCTCCTATCTAGGCGAACGCTTATCCTCTAGGTGAATGCCTGCCACCTAGGTGAACGGCTCCTATCTAGGTGAACGGCTGCTACCTAAGTGTGTAACTGCCACCTAGGTGCACGCCTGCCACCTAGGTATTCGTCTTCTTAGCCTGTTACCTAGGTCTACGGCTGTCTACACCTGGCATCTCGATGTACGCTTGCTACCTAGGTCTACGCCTGCCTACACCTGGCATCTCGATGTACGCCTGCTACCCAGGTCTACGCCCGTCTACACCTGATATCTAGGTGCACACCTGGTACACGCCTGTCACCTAGGTGGACGCCTATCACCTAAGTTTACGCCTCCTCGGTCTGGCATCTCGATATATATAGGTGCACGCCTGCCATCTAGGTCTACGCCTACTATTTAGGTGCACGCCTGCTATCTAGGTCTACGCCTGCTACTTAGATCTACGCCTACCATCTAGGTGAACGCCTGACGTCCAGATATACGTCTGCCACCTAGGTATACGCCTATCTACGCCCCCAACCTAGGTGTACATCTGACATCTAGCCAGATATTGTGAAGAGTTCGGAACGTGGGTAAGCTATAACGACAACGACAACGACAAGCCGGAGGGGGGAGGGAGGTGGACTTTACCGTACCACAGATGTGGTGCGGTAAAGTCTAGGTTAAGCACACGCAAGCGTGCACCTAAAGAGCAGGCGTAAGCTTAGGTGGTAGGCGTACATCGAGATGCCAGGCTCAGGCTGAGAGGCGTAACATAGGTGGTAAACGTAAATAGGCATGAACTAAGGCTTAGGCGTACGTAAATCAAGGCATACAAGCAGGTGTTGTTGGGGCAATTGGTCATTTGTGATGGGCAAAATCGAATTCGCCTAGAATCGAGAAATGCGCTAGTAGTGCGGTGGCCATTCCGACCGATTAGCCACCGCAGGTATGGCGTCGGAGCTGTACGATGAACTGCAGTTGATTTGATAGCACCGTCAACTCCCGGACAACGCGGACTATGTGGACGAGGTGACCTCTTTGTGCGACTCGATCAGCTCGATGGTTAACGCTAACTGCAGGTTACAATACTACCCTCGATCTCTCTGCGAATGTCTCGGGCGCCGAGTGCCTAGTCTTACGATAGAGGAAGTAATGCCTTCTCCAGAATATCCGGCAACACGTGCATTAGCGCTTGGAACACTTTGAATGATATCACACTCAAGTTAAACAGCTTAGCAGATCCGGCGTCCAATGAAGAGCCCCCGGCTATACGTCAGCCAATGCAAAACATTACAAGCAGCTCGTCTATCACCGAGCGCCCTGGAGAGAACTTGGAGCTTATGGAAGACACTAGAAATGCTGGAGCGCAAATATCTAAAGGCGATGACCATGTCCTCGTCAATACTGTTATCCAAAACCCAGCTTACCGCACACTCGAGGGCCACTCGAGTAGGGTCTGCGCCGTGGCCTTTTCACCGGATGGCAGGCTGCTGACGTCTGGCTCGACCGATGTGACGGTTAGGCTCTGGGACCCGGCGATGGGAGCGGTGCGCCGCACACTCGAGGGTCACTCAAGTAGGGTCTGCGCCGTGGCCGTTTCACCCGACGGTAGCCTGCTGATGTCTGGCTCGGTTGATGGGACGATCAGGCTCTGGGACCCGGCAACGGGAGTGGCGCGCCGCATGCTCGAGGGCCACTCGAGTATGGCCTGCGCCGTGGCCTTTTCACCGAACGGTAGCCTGCTGGCGTCTGGCTCGAACGATGGGACGGTTAGGCTCTGGGACCCGGCGACGGGATCAGTGCGCCACACGCTCAAGGCCAAGTCGGACTTGGTCTGCGCCGTGACCTTTTCACCGGACGGTAGCCTGCTGGCATTCGGCTCAGTCGATGGGACGGTTAGACTCTGGGACCCGGCGACGGGAGCGGTGCGCCACACGCTCGAGGGCCACTCGGGTTTGGTCTGCGCCGTGGCCTTTTCACCGGACGGTAGGCTGCTAACGTCTGGCTCTCTCGATGGGACGGTCAGGCTTTGGGACCCGGCAACGGGAGCGGTGCGTCGTACGCTCAAGGGCCATTCCTTTTGGGTTTGGGCCGTGGCCTTTTCACCGGACGGTAGGCTACTGGCGTCTGGCTCGGTCGATGGGACGGTTAGGCTCTGGGACCCGACGACGGGAGCGATGCGTTGCACACTCGAAGGCCATTCGGACTCCGTTAGCGCCGCGGCCTTTTCACCGGATGGCAGGCTGCTGGCGTCTGGCTCGGAAGATGGGACGATTAGGCTCTGGGACTCCTTACAATGATTGCGGCCGCGTCACACCGAGGGTACCTCCGCAGCAGTAGACTACTTATTTCGTACGTAGACCAGATAGATTAAATTAACATCCTACTTAAAGATCACATTAAATCACGTCAAAGCTAAGCTAAGCTGAGGCTATTTTTGATGTATAGATAGATTCTAGAAAGGACGCTGAAAGCAGCCTCCAGAGTCGCCGGTTTCTGCCATTTTCACATGTATCTAGACATTGATGGTCAACCAGTGGTCCACTTATCTTGGGACCGTAGCTTTGCACCATGGTTTTTGGACAGGTGATGCAGGGCAAATGCGGATGTTTTATTCGCTTTTGCCACATGGTGCGCTGGCAAGTTAAAAACGCTCTAAAAAGGGAAAAGGCCAATTAATGTTTGAAGAACCCCATGCGTGGGAGTCGAAACCATGGTAACAGGGGGGTTTGGCGCCTCCATTGGTTGCAACCAACGATCTTCCGGCGCGTTTGATGAGCGCCCGGGAAGCGGCACTGGGAACGGAAAGTCCGTAGCAGTCCCAGCGGAGGCCTGCCTGGCCAACCAACTAGCCTTGCCTGGATCCAGAACATCGGTGTAAAGACTTTGAGATCACCAGAAGGCAATCATCTCGACGTGCTCTAGCAGCAGCAGAGAGTTTGGCGGTGAAAAATACGGTTGATGTGATTATCGATACGCATGCAGGGTGTACAAAGCAGCTTCGAGCCTGCTTTGCATTGCTACACATTGAAGAAATCTGGCCTTGGTGCAGGCTGAAGGGGCATCCGTAGGCTGAACCGAGGTCGTAGTCCATCGCTTTGTCAGGAGAGAAGTCTTTGAAGATGTCCTTCTCCATTACTAATTTTAGCGTCCGTCTACTGTAAAGGCGATGCCTCGATGATTCCTCTCCAGCTGGGTCCGCTGCGTCTCCCCATGGTTTTGTAGCAGGGGTGCTCCTGCGGCTAAGGTGAACTTTAAGCGGCATAGCTAAAAACACCACAGTCCCGCCAACATCGTCTACAACTTGTTTTGATCTACCAGTGATCAAGATCTAATCCTTGCGATAGCCACAGCACCGAAGACTAGCAAAGTTGTGGAACATTGCACTACTCTAGGTGTTGCAGCCAAGATACTTGCGTTAAGGGAGACGCTCTCGAAAAAAGTTGAGATTTCGCCCGGCCACTTTTCTGGCCGCCCTCAGCCCCAGCCTCCGCAGGCAACTTGCGCCAATCCCGGTCGGATACCAACAGCAAACGAGACAGCTTCACGTTCTTAGGATCAATCACTCCTGAATACTAGTCTCCCGTTCTCCTCCTAATTCACTTACACATTTTTCAGAGAGGGACACTCCGGTTGGCCAACATATTTTCTCGCGAGCAAAACGGTCAACACCATACTGGCCACGGCACCGCACCACCGTTCGCACCATGACACCAGTGAATGTTCTCTAATTTTGTCAATCGCAGCCCCCTATTAAGCAATACTGATCGTTCACGAACAAAACCTCCACGACGTCTCGTTGCAGATCGTCCTGATGCGTACGAAAGGCTGAGCGACGTACATTATGGGTGTTGTCACCCGGCGACCTACCTTGCCTGCGCCTACTGAGTCGCTCACCGAATCTGCTGAAGAGAGCAATACACCTACTGATCTCGCGACCGACCTCTCACGTCAAACGGACAAATCTTCTCATACCCTTCCTGAAGACGGCACTCCAATAACTCTCCCCACTGGCCGCAAGCGCTCAACAAGCGGCAAGTTGACCAAGTCCTCCAACTCACAGACCTCGCTCCTCATCGAATACTTTGAAACCGGGACCGGGCAGAACGTGAAGTCAAGGCCAAGCGTAAGAGTCAAGGTCCACCCATCTGCCTCTCACAAGGACAAGGACAAACAGGAAGGCGAGTTGGTCGTAACAGAGTCTCGCGGTGACAGAAAGTCGTCTTTTCGTCGCCGCATTGCCCTTGGAACAGACTCGCCCGGACATCCAATTGGCGAAGGGAGTGTCAGCTCGCTCGATTCCGAGGCTGTCCCTCGCAGGGGGGTCGAGATTGAGGTTTTACCAAGAGAAGGAAGTGAGCTGTCAGGAACATCCGTGTCCAGAGAGGCCAGATCCATTGTTCTACCTTCCGATATATCGTCCATGCCAGCTGATAGTATGCTCGGCGAAACCACATCGGCACCTGTCGCACCAATGAGCCATCATGATACTAGTCGCGGGGTTGTTGACGAGGAGGTTGTGGAAAAGGACACTTTGAAAGCCCCATCCCATGATCGTGATCGAAGCCTTAGCCACGAGCGTCTGACAGAAAAAGTCATTGAAAAGATTCGCAACAAGTCTGGAGAGGCCAGTAGTGGTAGTGGTAAGCGACGACATGGCGAGAAGAGTCGAAGTCGGAGCATTAACAAGGAGCTTGTGGAGGTGGACACCAAATCACCACGGCGAAAATCTGGCAAATATCGAGACGAGGAGTCGACAACTGGCGCGGAGTCGAGCTTGGTCAGCAACTCACTTCTCTCAGCCAATCGAAAGTCTGGTGATCAGTCCTCTTTCCGATCTGGAACTTCCAAATCATCCCTTCACAACCCCAAATTGTTGGAAACAGTCGAAGATGCCATACGAAGGCTAATACTACCAGAGCTGAAAGAGCTCAAGAAGGACCAGAAATCAGCCTCGAATCGGTACAGGTTCGATAGAGACATTGAGGCATCAAATACCTCTGGTAGCAGCGCCTCCAGAGAACAAATGCCTCGACGTGTCTCAAAACACGGAAGTGCACCCGAAATGAAGCCCTCTGTTGCCCTTCATCGTGACAGCAAAGAAGCAGGGGAGCTTTTTTCGAAGGGGCCTCGGCACCGTGAGCGACGTCGGAAAGACACTGATTTCGACTCAGCGTCTGAGCGGAGTTATAGCAGACGAGAATCAGGGGACAGTCTCAGCGTCGACGAGGGTAGAAGTCATCATAGGAAGAGCAAGAGCCATCGTGTCCGAGACGCAGCTGCAGGGGCAGTGGTTGGAGCCGCTTTAACAGCCGCTGCACTTAAGCATCATGATTCGAGATCCGACGTCGATCAACGGGAACGGAGGAAGAAAAGAAGCAAGAGTCGCAGCAGAAGTGCCAGCGTTGCAGAAAGTGAAGAGATATTCCAGAAACATGAGGTGCCTCCAATGCCGATGCGTAGCGAGGTCGACTCTGAGCTAACAAGAAGCTCGCTGCTGTCACAGCAGACTGCAGATACCACAACCCCAACACATAAGGAAATGAAGGAAGTAGTCAGTGGCTCGCCGCTAGAGATTCAGTCGCGACGTGAGCTTCAGTCCCCAGCAGCTCAAACACCCAAAACGGACCCAGTCGACCTCAGGAAGGGGCTTAGCATGCACCATGGCAATCTCTCAAGTAGAGATCTTAGCACTCAGAAGGACGATACTGACCTTGATGCTGGTCAGCCGCGTCATCTCGACGTCGCGAAAGATGAGATTGAAGCGGCCGCCGGTGGAGCCGGTGTCCTGGCATCTGAGAGGTTCATAGATGACGACGAACGAGTGAGGGCCTATGAAAACAATCTGCACCATCAACATCCGATCAGACGTGGCCTGAGCCCAATACAAAGCGTCGCAAGCTATGCTACGACGGAACCGAACCGCAACTCAGTAATGCATACACGCAGTGGTGATTCTTTGTCTTCGGTGAATGAGGAGCACCAAGTTCGCAACGCAATGTCTATTGACTCTCTTTCCTCCGCTCCCAGCACCGACGTTGCAAGGTCGAAAAGGCCAGCCGGGATCAGTCTGGAAAATCGGAGTGAGATCCTTGGCCAGTACAGTCCATCTCCTGCGAAAGGCGCCCGAGATCCTGACTCGGACGATTTTTACGATGAACAACATTCGGAGAACGATAGATATCGTGACTCGTACGCGAGCAGCGACCCAAAAATCGATGTTCGACGCATGACAAATTACACAGATGACAGCATGGACGCGCCTTATCTCGACAAAGTTACGGCTGGTCAGCAAGTAGCACAAGGCTGGGGTGCCAATCCTGAATACGTTTATACACCCCCTGGTGTTGAGTCAGCCGTCGCATCTCTGTACGACTCTTCGCTTGCAGATGGGTATGGATCTCAATCGCCACACCAAAGCTACACAGGGTCGACCGGCCCACGCGATCTTGGAAGTCCGGAGTCCCTGACTCGTGACGTCCATGCCAGGGAGACTGGTAGCCCTCTGAAGCAACAATACCTTCCCATATCCCACCACGAGGAGTCTTCCGAAACCCGAGTTGGAACGATCTCGCCTCCACAGAACATCGCAAAGTCTTTCGAAGACCAGAGAGAGCCTGGTGTAACGTCGGCTACATCTCCTCTGGCCGAAACAGGCTTGACAGAAAAGGGCCCTAGCGCCGAATCGCCGACGTCTGAAATCACCACTAATCCTTCTGTGATTCAAGGACCCATTGGAGGCGCCCAACGAGGCAATCTCGACCACTGGCCATACAACGAGACGCCACCACGATCAAGAGGCGAGCCTCCATCTGTGCAGAGTCGGAGTCATGATCTAGGCATTGCGGAAGCTGCCATTGCAGGAACAGCGTTGGGCGTAGGACTGTCAGCTATTGGAGGTGACAAGAACCTTCCAACTGGTTATGAAAGCCACAATAATAAGGATATGGTGGATCGCGGTCTCTACATAGACAGTCCACCCGTGCCCCTGTCTCCCGAATACAAAGATGAAGGCTACATCACTGGCGATAATCCTCGATCGCCAGGTTTGAACACTCCCGATATCAAGAACAGGAGAGCCAATGCGTACGCCAACGATACGCGCGACATCGATGCCACGCCCTTTGGTGAGGATCCATTTTCGAACAAGCATAAACGATACCTCAGCGGCTTCTCCCATGGAATGCGTTCTCAACTCTACGATGGTGCATCCGGACCCGGTCTCGATCAGATCCAATCGAAAGACATTGTCGCGCTTATGGATCATCTCACTGTTCGAGATGCCCAGCGCAATGCTCGCGATACCGAAATACTCGTGACCCTGGTTCGAAGTGCCGCTGAGATGCGGAACTCGTTCGAGGACATGAAGAGGTTCATTGCCGAGCAGGACGACTTGATTATGGACGAAGCAGAGAGACTCCACGAAAAGACCCAAAAGGTCATTGGTGGGCCTCGTCCCCAGCCTCTCGGAGTTCCTCGATTTCCCCGTCCTACCATATCGGAAGAGGAGGAGGATGTACGCACAAAGCGACAAAACGTTTTCAAGCGTGCCTTGAAAGGCCTTGGCTCAAAGAACTCCAACGAACTACAGAACATTGAGGCTATGCTGATGCAACTGCTTGGGGAAGTTGAGAATCTTAGAAGCATTCAAACAGGCCAAAATACCTCGAATAGTATCCACCCTCCAAGCCTAAATTCGGCAGATCACGTTCACGCGCCAACAGATCCCGGTTACGAACCAGAAGGTCAAGCAGGTACATCGTCCACTGGGGACCGGTCAGGTTTCTTCTCCAATAACTCATCCCGTCAAGCAGACCACTGGGCTCAAGGGAGTGGCCGCAGAGAGTCAGGCAATCGCGTGAGCACAGTCATAGAGGGTGATGAAGACCTTGAGTCCTTTGAACCCAATCAGCAGAGCGCCAGGAACCTTCAGAACGCCAACGGAACCCCACTGCGAAGTCCTGTACGAAACCTACGCGCTGAAAGAGAAGTCCCCCGGGGTGCTTCTGAGGCTCTCGCAACTCCACCGCGCATGCAGCAACCAGCTGGCACTACTTCTAGCAACGAAAACACGCCTCGCATCTCCTCCGACAGCAAACCCGACCGCAGACGCAAATCGATCTCCTCATCATTCTTCCCCAAAATATCGCGTTGGTCTAAAACAACAGCATCCTCAATCGGCGATAATTTCCGCGGCACCAACAGCAAAACACGCCCGTATTCGCAAGCCTCACAATCAGGTGAGCACGTTGCTGATTACGCCTACGATCCTCAGGGTGACGACCGTCTCCGGTCGAACAACTCGTTGACAAACGAGCAGTATCGACACCAGGAGAATCGGCCTCCGTCCCCTTTGATTCCAAGTCAGGTATCGGATAACCCCAAATACCAGGCACATAGAAACAGTTTGAACCTTCAACATCCTCAACCGCGGCAAGGCCCTACCGGTCGCTACCAGTATCAGCTCGAAACTGAAGCTCAGAACTACGGTGAAGATCCATTTTCACCCACATCGCAAACATCATCTCAGTGGGAGCATCACGGAGGCACCACAGCTCCAGTAGATATGACCCCAAATGCGACGCATAGGTATGAGCACGGTGGCCAACTGAGTCCCATATCTGATGGTGGTTACTCTGAGACGTCATCCGCAATGATGGATATCAGCAAAGGCCAACATGAAGGAAGTCTTCGTAGCACAAGCTCAATAAGTTCAATGGGCAAAACAGGGCCGCCAAGACCGCCAAAGATCCCAGACAACGAGCCATTGATGCCACAACGTCCACCGAAGATTACCATGAGTCCTGCCGCAGGCAGACAAGCTACGTATGTGGATCATGTGAATGCTGCGCGAGGTGGAAGCCCAGCGTACGATAAGGTATGACATCTCTGCATCGTCATGAAAAAAGTCCCGATGTTAATATTTCCTCAGTCGCCTGTTGCAGCTCTTCGCTCTTCACCGGGCCAAGGTCGCAAACCTTCAGGACCAAGACCAATCGCAACATCTGGTCAATATGCAACCGGACAGAAGGGTGATTTGAATAACGTCAAGAGAACCAGATTCCGCGGTAGTCCGGATCAGATCCTAGACAGTGAGGAGGAATACTAGGGTTTGAGGAATTCTATGGCTGACGGATGAAACGTAACATCTCAGAAGAATAGCCTGGAGGTGTGGGCATGGTTACTGGGAGTATCAGGCATGCACTCACTTTGATGAACATAATGTGAATGGACAGGACAAAAAGACTTTTGGCTTTCGAGCAATCGAATTTCCCTACCAGCTAACTCGCAAGCTTCAGCGAAAAAAAGGAAACTCTTTCTAGTTTACTAGGTGCGGGCTTTA
>Ga0335072_10001129_pt1 | contig 44886 bp, 44 predicted proteins | sample Lox_Sample_21_FD_206725 | JGI IMG/M metagenome (GOLD analysis project Ga0335072, IMG submission 206725) | Soil microbial communities from Loxahatchee National Wildlife Refuge, Florida, United States - Lox_Sample_2.1 | ecosystem: Environmental > Terrestrial > Soil > Wetlands | place: USA... | reverse complement strand
TGAGCTGGGCTTGCAAGCAGTAAGAGCTGAACGTTAAAGGAGTGACCACCGCAGACGAGTGGGGCAGAAAATGTTCAAGACTTCAACAAAGGATGGTCTTGCGCAACGCTATGACAGATGCGCCTCTAGCCAGGATACAGGAAAGCGAGATGAGCAATTCTCAGGAGGATGCGCCATGTATTGGATTAATACTCTAAATTACCTTGAATGATTTGGTTCTGGGATATGAGCCACATCCACAACAAGCGCATGCCCTGCCATTTTTTGGTGTTTGGTACATTATTCCACAAGGTGATCATTGTCCAATTGTCGGGCAGTCGTAATATTGTCTTTGTTGAGGCCCTATAACGATTCTTGTAAGTCAGTCCAGCGTTTGCCCTTGTCTGCAGAGGAATAGCCTTGCTTAAGTAGAGTTGGTCGGCATGTTGTATGAAAATCTTTGGTGCAGAATGAAAGCTATGGTGGAGACTACCTTGCCGTCTGTTTTTGCAGTCTCTTTGCTACGAACACGAACAAGACTAATGCGAACAGTGAAAGTATTATTTTGTTACTTGTGTTAGCCCACTAAAATCATCCTGTTTGGGCGTCGTGGGCTAAGACAAAAGTGGGAACACCCGCAGAGGGATCTCGTCGACGCCTCACAAACTTGAACAAATCAACCCTGCCTGCCTTTGCCGGTATGGCGCGCTCAGGTATGCCATCGCGATTCACTCGCGATGCCGACCGTGGACCTTCGCGACACCCTCCTGACACTCGAGCTGCAATGTATCACTTTCAGGGAAACCAAGGAAATCAGAACACAAGCCGTCGGCCGCCTCGCACCTTCGACTTTCGCTATCCCCCGCCAAAGGCTTCAGAGAGGCCTCTTCTTACTGCTAGACACAATTCTTCTGAAGCGCTCACGTTCCCTACAAATCATACACAAGACAAATATCGCGAGATTGCAGATCTGAGTGACGCAGACGAGGCAGAAATGGATATTTCCGAATCTGGAGACGAGCAACACCGCTCAAAGAAATTGCGACTCGAGGCTAACAGCGGCTTGACTAGTGCAACACCTCGATGGTCAAACCCAGATCCCTACACGTCCTTGCCTCCAGTCGATGATTCGAGCCGCAAGCGCAAGGATGTCGTGAAACTCATCCGTAAAGCGCGTGTTGAGACGGCTGCAGCTCCTGGTGTGGTGGTTGCGAATGATCAAGATTTCATATCCTTTGACTTTGACGCCGATAATGTCGATGCCAATATATATTCGCCACCTCCAGGTGCACCTACCGGACCAAAGTCTGATTTTCCAGCAAGGACGATGCGGACGAAACAGCAAACGGCTCAACACTCGATGCCGTTCGGCAAGCGAAAGAGAGATGACAGTGAAAACCAGCTTCACCCAACCCCTTCACAGAAGAAGCAATCCAGTGGGGATGATATGGTTCTCCCGCAGTGGCAACCTAACAGTAATGTTAGCCCAACACCATGGCTTCAACCTGTCAACGACCTTGGTCTCGAAGCGCCAGGTGTTGATCTTCACAAAGAGGTCATCGATTTCTACGAATGGGTTAAGCCTCGTGACTTTGAACATACTGTTCGAGAGGACGTGATCGCCCGACTTCAGAAAGCTTTTGAGCGGCTCGAACCCGGCGGGCGACTCGAACCTTTTGGGTCCTTTGCAGCTGGCTTATATCTTCCGACCGGAGATATGGATCTGGTTTTTCTACGATCTTCGTTCCGAGGGACACGTATCTCCTCCACCGGGAAGCTGGCAAAGCCAAAAATTGAAACAGTGACCACTTTCACCAAGTTTATTCGCAATCAAGGCTTAGCGCAGGGCACCGTCAAGCCCATCCTCCATGCAAAGGTACCCATAATCAAGTTTGTGGAAAGGATCAGCGGGCTAAAAGTGGACCTGTCTTTCGATAACGATACCGGCGTCACTGCGAACGAGACCTTCCATAAATGGAAGGTTCAGTATCCCGCCATGCCCATTCTTGTGTCAATCATTAAGCACTTCTTGATGATCAGAGGACTGAACGATGTCGCTTTCGGTGGATTAGGCGGCTTTTCCATCATCTGTCTTGTTACGAGTCTTGTTCAACACTTCCCGTCCACCTCTCAGCCTCCAAACCTCGGTCTAATGCTACTTGAGTTTTTCAATCTATATGGTAATCTGTTCAACAGACACGACATTGCAATCAGACTTGACCCGCCAAGTTACATTTCCAAGGTACGAACACAGCACAATCGCAACCGCACAGCTAACAGGATATCCAGGGAGGGAATGCTTACCTGGTGCAGGGCAAAGAGAGACCCGATTGCCTCTCGATCATCGATCCACATAGGCCAGATAACAACATCTCTGCTGGTACACACGAAATCCATCGCATTATCAACTGCTTTGCTACGGCGCACGAGGTTCTGCAGCGTCGGCTTCACGACAAGGTTGCCTCTCCTGGAAGAGCTGGCAGCCTTCTGAAAGACATACTTGGCGGGAACTTTAGTGCATACGAGTTGCAGAGACAATCGTTGTACGACTTACACGCTCAGATGCTCCGAAAGTCTTTGGCAGTACCGCCTCCTCCACCGACTGCCATTCCTGGGCCAGAAATCCCTCCGCCCCCACCGCCAAGCGGCCCCAGGGCAACACAATCAGCAGACCTCTCTGGCCGTCAATCTCGGAGTTCAGTGCAAGGACTAGGCACGGCTTCGAGATACGTCTCAAACAATGGTGGATCGTCCACTTTGAATGGTGTGGTAGGTGTCCATTTTGCGCATCGTTCTAGCAAGAGTTTTGACTCAGTATAGAGCAAGGATCAAAGTGAAGACCAAGTCATTGGCAGGAGTGAGAGAAAGGCTCTGAACAGAGCATTGCGCTTTCAAGAACTTCGTCCGGATATTTTGAACATTACGAGTATGACGCGATTGACACTTGACGAGGCTATCAAGCTTGGTGGTTACGAGAATGCCGACAAGATGCAAATGGATCTTGACAAAAGAGCTAAAGCCATAGGGAAGAATTTAGGAATGATCAAGGCATGAGAAAGAGCACATTGTGCACCATTTCTAGAGTCCTGCAGGAGCATGGAAGGTTATCGGCATCAGCGTAGGTGTTTGGGGGGCTCAACTTTATTTTCTACAACCCCATGGTTGGGGTTCGAATATGGCCCTTTTGTCACGACTTCACGTTACGAGCGCGATCGTTCGCTGGGACAATACTAGCTTCTCTCGTCGCCATCGCGCTCGCACCTTCTGCCTGAGGCACATGATCCTGGGGCACCGACGCGATGAACAACAATTAGATTTGCACTCTTCTCTGAACCACTTTATCGTCTTTGTGACTAACAAACACAGCTCTGATCTGAAATGCACGCCGCTTAAGTCTCTGAGGGCAGATACTGCTGACGGGTTACAGTTTTCGTGGTCCTGGGGGCTCTCTAAGCAATTGCTTCTCCTCAGTTCTGGCTTGTACGAGAGTCGAGTCCTCTGGCAAAACCAGCTAGGGGATTACTTCAGACTCGATTCTAACTGGGTTGAAGCAATATCACAAGGCAACTTTCTCACTACTGATCTGCTATATGCAGGTCTTTAGAGAGGACATCAAAGCGAGATTCTCTTCACATGTCGTCCTTAGAGGATCCCTCATGACCAGAAACTCGCTCCCCCCTATACCAGTCCACAAGATAGTCAAACTTCCTTTCGAGCAGATAGCAGACTTTTACCCGTAAAAGATTCTTTACACAGTCAGCGTTCACAACGCTCACACTATTGGACCACCAGCATGATACAGCCATCGGCGTCTTCCAGCATTAGTGATCGTGCTTTGCTCTATGTAGAATGCTTGCGTCACTATTGACCATTCTGAAAACTGTTAGATAAGGAGTCAGGCCTGGTGCCATTTCTACTTATGAGCAAAAGCCCAGCGCAAAAAAAGAGGCATGACCTTTGACATTGGCTAATGCCTTCGTTCTACAGCGTTCCACAGCCACTTAGTTGAATGAACATACGACCATCCAATGGTAATAGTAGAAGGTCTCCAAACACATTCCGGGAGGGGCTGACTCGGAGCAATGACCAAGTCTTGGCGTGAGAGCGGGAGATCGACATTTTCCTCAGCCGGCAGCCAGACATTTCACTGCAGCACTAGGTAACTTCAGGATATTAAAAGAGAGGGCGTCACAGCCTGGGATGCTGTGAATTGTACCATCTGTGCCGCAAGTCGAGGCACTCTCGGTTCCCCAGTGCAATGAGCGACAAATATGGCTCAGCAAAGTCAAGGTCCAGACCCTAGCGACAGGATCTTCCAGGACCTGCGCAACAAGAATGAAGAGGTCAAATATAGAGCTGCAGGTGAACTGCGGGATTTGATGAGCTTACTCTCAAGAGGTAAGATATATCGAGCAAAAGTCCGGCTACAAATTGTCTGCTGACCACCTGAACAGAATGGTCTCCGGAACGATTCGCCGTATTTAACGGCGGCGTTTCAACTAAGATCAGAAACCTCATACAATCACCAGATTCAAATGACAAGGCTGCCGGGGCCCTCGCCATAGACTGCCTCATCGATTGCGATGCCATTGGTGCCGGAGAAAAAGCTTCGAAATACTCCAACTACCTACGCGCAGGTCTTCTGAGCAATGACTATGGCGTTCTGGAAAAGACCGCTCGAGCCCTGGGCCACTTGGCCCGGCCAGGAGGCGCATACACTGCAGAGCTTGTGGAAGCTGAGATGACATCGGCATTCGAATGGCTACAGACGGATAAGCAAGAAAGCCGGAAGCTTGCAGCTGTCCTCATCATACGGGAGATGGCCAAAAACTCGCCGACGCTCGTGTACGGCTTCATCCCTCAAATTTTCGATGTCATCTGGAACGGACTAAAAGATTCAAGAGATCTTATCCGTAAGATTGCTGCCGAGGCTGTCAGCGCTTGCTTCGAGGTTATGGCAGCTCGGGATAGTAATTTCGCTGAGCACTGGTTTAAGAAAGTCTACAACCAAGCGGTAACAACCTTCAATACACCGGGCGCAACTATTGACGAGCAACATGGCGCGCTGCTCATCCTCAAAGAATTGCTCATAAGGGGTCCGATGATGAAAAATGACGCCTTCTATCCCAACGCCTGTGAGATTGTACTCCGCCTCAAGGACCATCGAGACTCGAAGATCAGGGCTCTAGTGGTCCAAGTCATCCCTGCACTGGCAGATTACAACCCGATAGTTTTCACCAGAGACTATCTTCACAAGTCTATGATTTACCTCCAAGCACAATTAAAGCGGGAGAAGGAGCGCAACGGCGCATTTGTTGCGATTGGAGCAATTGCTAAAGCCGTCGGCGGTGCGATGGCCCAATACTTGGATGGGATAATTCTCTACATTCGAGAGAGTCTGAGTACAAAGACTAAGAATCGGCAGTCCATCGACGAGGGCCCCATGTTCTCATGTATCAGCATGTTGTCACTCGCGGTTGGACAGACCCTGAGCAAATACATGGAGGTATTGCTGGACCCGATCTTTGCGTGTGGTTTGACGAAACCTTTGGAACAGGCTCTCATCGACATGGCGCATTACATTCCACCAATCAGAGCCACGATTCAGGAGAAATTACTTGACCTACTAAGCTTGATACTAGTCGGATCTCCATATCGTCCTCTGGGCTGCCCAGAGAATAGGGTGCCACCTCTTCCAGCGTTTGCCAAGGACTACGGCGGCTTTCCAACCGAGCACACGAGCGCTGAGATTGTCCTCGCTTTATCTACATTGGGAACCTTCGACTTCTCTGGGCATATCCTGAATGAGTTTGTTCGCGATGTTACCGTACGCTATGCGGACAGCGAAGCCCCGGAAATCCGCAAGGCAGCCGCGCTCACCTGCTGTCAGCTTTTCGTTCAGGACCCGATCGTCTACCAGACAAGTACCCACTCGATACAGGTCGTCAGTGAGGTGATCGACAAGCTCCTCACCGTTGGTGTTGGTGATCCAGAGCCTGAGATTCGGCGCACTATCCTTGACGCCCTCGACAGTAAATTCGACCGACACTTGGCAAGGCCAGAGAACGTACGATGTCTCTTTCTCGCTGTCAATGATGAGGTATTTGCGGTTCGCCAATCTGCGATTATCATCATCGGCCGACTCACAGCAGTGAACCCTGCCTATGTTTTCCCTCCCCTTCGCAAACTGCTTGTCAACCTCCTTACAGGCCTAGAATATTCCAACACGGCCAGGCAGAAAGAGGAGAACGCTCGACTCATATGCCTCTTTGTGTCGAATGCTACGAAGTTGATCAGGACGTATGTAGAACCCATGGTGTCTGCTCTACTACCAAAAGCAAAGGATGCGAATTCCGCTGTTGCATCGACCACTATCACGGCTCTTGGTGAGCTTGCAACTGTTGGTGGCCAGGAAATGGCACGTCATATCCCTGAACTGATGCCTATCGTCATCGAAGCACTCCAGGATTTGGGATCACAAGCGAAACGTGATGCAGCCATGCACACCCTTGGTTCTCTTGCAATACATTCTGGATATGTCATTGATCCCTATCTCGATTATCCTGAACTTTTGGTCATATTGATCAACATCATCAAGACTGAAACCCACGAGTATCTCCGACAAGATGCCATCAAGCTGGTAGGCGTGCTCGGCGCTCTGGACCCTTACAAGTTCCAGCAGCTCAGCGAGGTGGTTGCCGAGAAACAGAATAATACAGAAGTGCAAGCAGTGTCTGACGTTGCCTTACTGATGCAAGGCTTGACACCCTCAAACGATGAATACTATCCGACGGTCGTGATCAACACCTTGATGCAAACAATTCTGCAGGACCACTCTCTTGTCCAGTACCACGGTAACGTCATTGACGCGATCGTGACTATCTTCAAAACTATCGGCATCAAGTGTGTACCATTTCTTGGACAGATCATCCCCGGCTTCTTGAGCGTCATCCGCAGCTCTCATCCAAACCGGCTAGACTCGTACTTCAATCAGTTGGCCATTCTTGTCAGTATCGTGAAGCAACATATCAGAGTGTTTCTGCCTGAGATCATAGAAGTGGTCCGCGAATTTTGGAACGTCTCGAAACAAGTTCAATCGACAATACTGTCACTCGTGGAAGCAATTTGCAAGTCCTTGGAGGGCGAATTCAAGAGGTACCTCGCCGGGCTGCTGCCCTTGATGCTTGCCGTTATCGAGCGTGACACCGATCCGCGTAGAGATTCGTCAGTGCGAATACTACATACCTTTCTTGTCTTCGGATCGAGTGGCGAGGAATACATGCACTTAATTATACCAGCAATAGTCGGCATGTTCGAGAATGCTCTGGCGCCAGTAAACTCGCGCAAAACAGCCATCGATACTCTGAGCAAGCTCTGCCGCCAGGTGAATGTGACAGATTTTTCGTCACTAATGATACACCCTTTGGCAAAGGTGATAGCGACACCCACCAACAAGACTTTGACAGGCACAGATGAGAAACCACTCAAGATTGCTGCGCTTGACTGCATTTGTTCTTTGGTCTTCCACTTGAATCAGGACTTCATCCACTACATCCCACTCGTCAACAAAGCGGCCAAGATGGGGCAGGTAAGCTCCCACAATTACGATTTGTTGGTCACAAGACTCCAGAAGGGAGAAGCTTTGCCACAGGATCTATACTCAGAAGAGCAATATGGGCCACTTGGCGAGGATAGTTCCTATTCCGGCTTCGACTCGAAGAAACTGCCGGTCAATCAGCAGCACCTGAAGAACGCGTGGGAATCATCACAGAAGTCTACGCCTGAGGATTGGCGGGAGTGGATGCGGCGATTCAGTGTGGAATTATTGAAGGAGTCGCCATCGCATGCTCTACGAGCTTGTGCCAGCCTGGCCGGTGTGTACTCGCCACTCGCCAAAGACCTCTTCAACTCGGCATTTGCGTCGTGCTGGACAGAGCTTTACGACCAGTACCAGGAGGAGCTAGTGCGATCGATAGAGCGTGCGCTGACCTCTACCAATATCCCACCTGACATCCTGCAAATTCTCCTCAACCTCGCTGAGTTCATGGAACATGATGACAAAGCATTGCCAATTGACATTCGCACCCTTGGCCGATTCGCAGCAAAGTGCCATGCCTTCGCGAAGGCTTTGCATTACAAGGAGCTCGAATTTGAACAGGAACAGAACGGGCAAAGTGTGGAAGCCCTGATCAGCATCAACAACCAGCTGCAGCAATCCGATGCCGCCATTGGCATTCTCCGACGTGCCCAATTCTATGGTGATGTTGAGCTTAAAGAGGCATGGTTCGAGAGATTACAGAGATGGGAAGAAGCCCTGGCTGCCTATCAACGGAGGGAGCTCGTGGAGCCTGGCTCGTTTGACATCGTGATGGGAAAGATGCGTTGTCTACACGCTCTTGGCGAATGGAGAATGCTTTCTGAAATCGCACAGGAGCATTGGCCAAATTTGAGTACAGAGAATCGCGTGAACATGTCTGCGCTTGCTGCTGCTGCTGCTTGGGGTCGCGGCGAGTGGGACCTGATGGACACGTATATTAGCGTTATGAAGGAGAAGTCACCAGATCGAGCTTTCTTCGGTTCCATCCTTGCAATCCAACGCAACCATTTCGACGATGCGCAAAGATACATTGTCCGCGCTCGTGATGGCGTCAACTCGGAGATCACGGCCACGATCGGAGAATCGTACAATCGTGCGTACAATGTGGTTGTCCGAACGCAGATGCTTGCTGAGTTGGAAGAAATCATTACATACAAGCAAAGCCTGGGCAATTCTGAGAAGCTGGAGAGCCTCCGAGCCTTGTGGAACAAACGACTTCTTGGATGCCAGCAAAATGTCGAGGTTTGGCAAAGAATGCTCAAAGTTAGGGCTCTGATTCTTACGCCGAAAGAAAACCCGGACATCTGGATCAAGTTTGCCAATCTCTGCCGGAAGTCAAATCGCATGGGTCTCGCTGAGCGTTCGCTCGCTTCGCTAGGCGGCATGGGCGAAGATGGAACGGAGGATATTCCACCACAGGTGGCATATGCACGCCTGAAATTCACTTGGGCTACCGGTAACCACTATCATGCTTTACAATTCCTCAAAGACTTCACAGCTAAGCTGTCGGAAGAGCATGAACAGTACAACGCGACAGTGCAAACAGGTATACATGGCGACCGAGTCAACGGTGTCAACGGGCTTGAGATGACGGGCCAAGACAATCTGGCCGTCCGAAAGAGGATGGCTGAGTCGGCCAAATATTCAAAGCTGTTGGCCAAATGCTATTTAAGACAGGGCGAATGGCAAGCTTTCCTCCTCCGTGGAGATTGGATGAGCCAGAAGGCTCAAGAAGGGGTTAGGGATATCCTGGAGTCTTACCGTCTAGCCACAGAGCATAATGGGACCTGGTACAAGGCATGGCATGCGTGGGCTCTAGCCAACTTCGAAGTCGTCACCTCGATGACAGTGAACACTGATCCAGACAAGGGGCCTCCTTTACCAGAACACATCATTCATGACCATGTTGTTCCCGCCATTCAAGGCTTCTTCAAGTCAATCGCTCTTTCCCAGACGAGTTCGCTACAAGATACACTGCGTCTGTTGACGCTATGGTTTGCCCATGGTGGAAGCAGCGACGTCAATCAAGCTGTCAGTGAGGGCTTTACTTCAGTCAGCATCGACACGTGGTTGGAAGTCATTCCACAGCTCATCGCGCGAATCAACCAGCCAAACCCGAGAGTGAGATCGGCTGTGCACAGGCTACTAGCAGAGGTTGGAAAGGTCCATCCGCAGGCTTTGATTTACCCCTTGACAGTTGCCATGAAGTCGAATGTGGCTCGACGGTCCCACTCTGCCACACAGATCATGGACAGCATGCGGATACACAGTGCTAAGCTCGTAGAACAGGCTGATCTTGTCAGCCATGAGCTCATACGCGTTGCCGTGCTTTGGCATGAGCTTTGGCACGAAGGGCTGGAGGAGGCATCTCGTCTGTATTTCGGCGACCACAATGTTGAAGGAATGTTCGCTACTCTGACGCCACTTCACGAGCTGCTCGACAATGGAGCAGAGACACTTCGCGAGGTCTCTTTTGCCCAGGCATTCGGCCACGACCTGGCAGAAGCAAGGCATTTCTGCAACCTCTACCGACAGACCAGGGAGGTTGGCGATCTCAATCAGGCCTGGGATCTCTACTATGCTGTCTTCCGCAAGATAGCTCGCCAACTTCCACAACTCATGTCTCTAGATCTACGATTCGTCTCTCCGCGACTGAAGGAGGCACACGACCTTTCCCTTGCTGTCCCCGGGACTTACCACAGCGGAAAGCCAGTAGTTAGAATTGTTAGCTTCGATCCGATTTTCACTGTCATTCCATCGAAACAAAGGCCGAGGAAAATGGCTATAAGGGGCAGCGACGGCGTCGATTATACCCACGTCCTCAAGGGTCATGAAGACATTCGTCAAGATGAACGCGTCATGCAGCTCTTTGGACTTGTCAACACCTTGCTCAATAACGATACCGAGAGCTTCAAGCGTCACCTGAATATCCAAAGGTTCCCTGCTACACCGTTGTCCCAGAACTCTGGTCTCCTGGGCTGGGTACCGAACAGTGACACGCTTCACAACCTGATCAAGGAGTATCGTGAGTCTCGAAGGATTCTGCTCAATATCGAACATCGAATCATGCTTCAGATGGCTCCTGATTACGACAACTTGACTCTGATGCAGAAGGTTGAAGTCTTTGGCTATGCCATGGACAATACTACGGGCAAGGATCTCTATCGCGTGCTTTGGCTCAAATCAAAGTCATCCGAGTCATGGCTCGAGCGAAGGACTAACTACACCCGGTCATTGGGTGTCATGTCAATGGTTGGATACATTCTCGGTCTTGGAGATCGTCACCCTTCAAACTTGATGCTTGACCGCATCACTGGAAAGATCATCCACATTGACTTTGGTGACTGCTTTGAAGTAGCAATGCACCGTGAGAAATACCCAGAACGGGTGCCCTTCCGGCTAACGCGGATGCTTACATTCGCCATGGAGGTCAGCAATATTGAGGGCAGCTTCCGCATCACATGCGAAGCCGTAATGCGGGTTATCCGGGAAAACAAGGAGTCCTTGATGGCCGTACTGGAGGCTTTCATCCACGATCCGTTGCTCAATTGGCGATTAAACACGCGAGAGTCCCCGCCACGACCCCACTTCAAATCAGAGCGGCGCGCTTCTATAATTGATGTCCCTAACCATGGCTCGGGCTCCCCAAGTACAAGTTCCGCCCAGCCAGGCAATCCTTACCGCCACCGACGGTCTTCGGTTTTGGAGTCAGTAGCCGGTGGAACCCTAGATCCCCAAGCAGGCGTCGATGCAAAAGAAGTGCAGAATGCAAGAGCCTTGCAGGTTCTAGCGCGGGTCAAGGAGAAGTTGACTGGGAGGGACTTCGGCCCAAAGGCCAGCTCCAGTTCATTCAACGGCGGAATTAATGGACTGAGTCTCACAGATGATTTGAGAGGCATCAGCAGCACTAGCAGCGGAAATACGGAGTTGATGGGCGGTTTGCAGGTCAGTGATCAGGTCGATAGGCTGTTGAGGCAGGCAACAGACGTGGAGAATCTGTGTCAGCATTACATTGGTTGGTGCTCTTTCTGGTAGGCTAAAGGTTCCGGAGCTCTTTTTTTTCTTTCGGCGCAGTGAAAAACGATACGCATGTCTTTCGGCAACAATGGTCTTTGTATAGGTTTTAAGCGATTGTTTGCAGGTAAGGATGGGAGCGCATCAGGGCATGAGCGGCAAATTTATTCATGGCTTTCCATTCTTTTTCTGTGATAGAAGATGAGGTACGACCTTTTCAATTTGCTACCATGTCGATTAATCGTACAAGCTTTTGCAGCATTCAAAGAATGATGCTTTCAAATTCCGCTTTGTGAAGGAAAAGGTATAGCGATGAGGTTAGAGCTGGGATGGCGCACAAAGTAAGCCTGAAGTGTACTTGACCAAGCATTCATAGGATGATTTGCTTGACTAGAGCTTGATTGCGTCTAGTGTTTTGATGGACGAAGTGCTAAGTCTGTGTGCACGAAACCTACCGTCATCCCACCCCACCATGAAGGCGTCCAAGGAATATCACGCGGAACCCAATAGCAGGGGACATGTTCCCTTGAGACCGAAAACACCGACATTGATTTGGAATATGACAGGAGCTTAACATGGTGCCGCACCCATTGCGGTACTAATTACCACAAACTGTGTTTGAACAACCTTGCGGAGGAGCTGCAGGGACTCGGGGATTGCGCATGTGAGATGCTTTGGAGTTGTCAACACTTGAGGTCACAGAGGGTTATTGACTGGCCGTGCACTGAGTGAATCGCACATTCTTTCTTACCATTAGCTCCAGTTACCGGCCCTGGTCATTCTAAAGTTTGGCGTTCAGGGATAGCATATGCATGAACCCTTCAGCAGTGAATCCCATCCATCAGGGGAGGTGAGACAAGCCCCCTCCCTTGTCCTCAGCGTCCAATGAGACAAGAGCCCTCGAGGGCGTGAATGCAGGGTAGATTTCTCGACTAAGAAGTAGTGCCGCATGACCTTGATGTAACAGAGATATCATAGAAGTCTGTTTCGATGACTCCCATAGTGTCGTGGGGTGCGACGCGGGCTCGGCCCGATACGGATAGATTTTCTTGGCGTCGAGGTTTCTTCTGCCAAGCAAGCAACGATGGCATAGAGTATTTCATTTCTTGACAGCGAGCTTTTCAGAGGCGCCGTGGCGCGTCCTCGGTACATCACATCACCCGAGTATCTGCATTCTCTATGAGACAGACTCTCGAGACGCGCCTTGGCCCCGCTCACTCATTTCTTCCTTCGACAATAGTAACCAAAGCGGGCACTTACTATTAAAGCATTACCGTTACTGGTAATCTTGCTATTGATCCTGCTGTTGAACCATTGATCTCGCCGCTACAGAACTGGCTGTCACTCTAATCCTCCTACTGTTCAATGAGATCTTTCTTCCACCCTGACTGCATGCCTTTCTTGATCGAGCCCATCGCCGTAGCTGCAGCTACTGCAACACTTCCCTTGACCCTACTGCTGTTGACAAGTAGACACAAGCTGGAAGAAGACTCATCTCCGGCGAACATCTCATTTGGCCAATCAAGCGGAGACTTGGACTTTTATGGGAGCATTAACCTGATCGCCGTTATCACTCCTCTAGTGGCTCTCAATCTTGGTAATCTCGTGGCCTAGAATCACCCTGCCAAATTGGTTCTCTTATGCTCGACCCCTGTACTATTCGCATTGTTCGCATACCTAAAAGTGTTCAGGGTGAAATCTCCTCTTCTACTGTTGCACCTTTTCAGATCCTTGCAGATATTGAAGGTACTTTTGTGCACCGCACTTATCATCTTTGCACGAAATCAGGTATGTGCATTACTACAACATAGCCCTAATTTTCTTACGACTTCAGCTTGATATTCACATTTCATCCTATGTTGAAGTCTAGTCCCGCCCAGCATTCATTTTCTCGAATTGGATCTTGACCTGCCAATTTTTGGGGGAATATCGCTTGGGTCTGTCTGCTCAGGTTGACTGATCTCCCATTAGGGGCAATTCAAGCGGCTCCTCGTTGCGTCTACCACAGTCACGTTTACACTATATTTATGCAGGGCAACAAGAGTCATCAGTGAGTAAGGCTCAGCGTGTTCCGGCAATCTTTGGCTAACAGTTGCTAGCACCCGAGGATCCCTACTTCGCACCAGCTCTTACTGCCTTTGGCGTGTCGCTTGGAGTGGCACACAACTGTCTTATGGTCGGACTACTATCCAGTACTAGAAAGCAAGGTAAGTCGCCATTCTCTCCTGAAGTGATCATGATAGTCTTTCAGGTTCTGACCGCCGAAATCAGATCGAGCAATGTCGTATGCCATTTCGGAGCTCATCGTACCATTTCTGCACAAGCTGCAATTACGGTCTCTTCAACACTCCAACGACATTGGTTTATTGGTAGCATGCGGAACACTTTCGATTCATCCGAGGAAGCGAAAGAGTTAATGGAACAAATGCAATTTCCCGATAGAAGTCGATTGGGGGAGAACCACCAACATTTTTTGCCTTCTATGAGTCCGAAGTATGCGAACTGCGGTACGTCCTGAACGCAACTGACAATGAAATGTCTTCCATTTGCGTCGCAAGCTCCTTAGAGGGCTCCGAGGCTCGTACATCCCTAGACCAATCCCAAGCAGCCTAAAACAGGTCCAGCAATGGTCATGTGAGAGACCAGACTACTGAGTATTTGCAATACCCACTTCTGCATGTGTTACGCTGGTGAACTATTGTGAGAATTCTGCTCGTGAAGTATCTGTAACCACTCGTACATAATGCCGGCGGAGCTTTCATACCACATGCACGACTACTGGTGGACGCGCATATCGCGGAGATACGAGAGATGAATCCAATCCAAATTCTCGTACCTAACTGATTATGCGAATCGGTGAGCGGTGGAGCTAGGAGAGGCTGCCATGACACTCTGTCTTGTATTACAAGCACCGTCAACAGCATGCATTCTCTTAAGAACGAACGCCACAAGTGAGAAGGTCACCGTTAGGCTATGGATGGCGTTTCCGTCGGTCTGCCTTAAATAGGTTTACGTACTACATATATCTCGACCCATAAGTTATTCTATCTTCCAATCGCCATGCGTCTACGCCTGGCTACCACACGCGATCTGCATCGTCTGACTGAGATCACAACAATCTCACTGGTAGACGATCAAACCTACGATTATGTGGCGGCAGCGGAAAGAGTACCCTGATCGAAGAAGTGAGCAATACGCAGTGGGATGTTCGTGCCACTACTGAGGAGACCACCTCGGCCATCTGCTACAGCTGCAAGGGTCATGACCTGAGCAGCTGCTGGACCTAACGTTCTAGATCGCACCGCCACTGATCTATCCTGGGGTTGTACGTGATGCAGTAGGTCCTGTTTCCCGCGGCAAGGCCATTTCACCCCTGTACGAAAGATGGTACGTACTCCGGAGGGGACAGTCGACGAGTCCAGTGGACCGTTCGACATGCAGCAACGGATCTTGACCTTGACGCACTAGTCGAACGGAATGGACTGATGCTGTCGTCTCTTTGCCGAGTGTATCTCTCTCTAGGTGTCAGATGTGACACAGGCTTCCGAAGATGAACTGGGCTATCCGGCGATGTTGCTGAACGAGATGAAACGAAGATCAGGAGAAGAGACAAACTTCTGGCCCGACTGGCACTATCTGCGCTAACACACCGCCGTTGAGTTCTGCCACGTATCGGCGAACATTTGGAATGGGTCTCTTACTTCGACGGCGAAGTAGGAGCTGAGGCAGGTGCTGAAGGTACAGCTGGTGTTGATTGATAGTGTCAAAGATCACTAACTCGAGTCCGCTTCCGTATTGGCAGCCGAGCAGGACGTTCTGGACTCGTAGTTGCGGAGGTATCGTCTCCGGAGAACAATGAAGAGAACAAGAAGACCGGTGACGACAATAGTGGAGGTGATAACTCCATAGTTACGACGGTCGAAAGGTCCAGTGTCTCTGGGAGTTGAAGTCGTGATAGCAGAGGTTGCTAATGCCCCGGCAGTTAACATCTCAAGTGAAATCAGTGTAGAAGGATGCATGCGATCTACAACACTGTAGGTAGGAGAGGCTAGTTGGTTGTTGAAGGAGAATGATCACAATTCAAGGAAGTACTCGTACCTGGAGGGCGTCTTCCCTCCAGATGGTCGCCATAACCGGCTTTCCCGCCATAACCGCCTTCTCCCTCCATATCTTCCTCCCACACCTGATTTAATTTCTTCTCACACGCTCTCGCAGAGTTAGTCAAGATAACGCATAGTCATGGTAAGCGCAAGTTCTTGTTATGGAGCTGAGGGTATCATCATTAATCGTGTCGGCACAGCGTTCCACATCTTTAAGGAGGCAGAGAACTGTCGATGCTCGCGAGAAGGAGCCCAAAGAGACCACAAAATACCAAAATCTCATTGCATCGGCCAACAGCAAGGTCAGACACCATCCTCGACTAGACCTGTCCTCACAACCAAAGAGGAAAATATACAACCTCATAGTGCCCGATTGCTAGCTAAACTTTCTTACACGCCATGCACTAGCTGATCCAGGTTGCTAATTGTGGAACCCTAACGAGCAATCGCCGTTGAGCGATTCGCCGTTGAACAATTCGCCGTTATTAGACTTTCACCGGCCTCTGGGGTAGCCTACGCTAGCAGTCGGGCGAGGTGGACAGGTGTAGTCACCAAACAATCAGGGAGGGTGTGAGAGGACACGAGGACTCCACAAAGGCGCAATTTGCCAGATTAACACGAGCCACATCGGTCTAGAACAGCTGACGCTACTGTATGTGGGGGAAAGGGAGCACAACGCAAAACTCGGCCATAAGCCGGGCATGCACCCCCGACGTTGAGAGACCCCAAAAGAGGTAGTGCAATGCGCTTTCTTATGGCCGTAGCTCGAAATTACTGTGCGGTAGGCCAATAGGCTCCCCGCAAAATCCTGGGCAAATCTGGGGATCCCCCCAAAAGGTCGAGATTTGGGCTCCGGTTTCATCCTACCATGTAGGCGACGCTCATAAGCTCCCCAAGATCGACTTTAATACTACCGACCTTTCCTTCCATGAGTGCCTGGTCTCCGTCGGCGGGCGATGAATCGATCACTGAGCTGTGCGAGGCAATGTCTGGGTCCAACAGCGAAGAAACTTCGCCGCAGGCAACAGACGGCGTAGGAAGCACCAATGGCACACCTGCCCCGAACTCACAAACCCCAGGTCATCCAAGTTTCAGGAGGTATGCAGACAGTGCCTGCGTCTAGGAACCTGTTGTCGCTAACGAAGTACCAGACAAAGAGCGAGTCGAGCGTGCGAGGTGCGTTTTTGATTACTTCCCAGCTATCCAAACCGAGGACCTCGGCAGCTTTAGTTACACAATGAAACAAACCCTGCGGAAGGAACACAAGGCTAACATGATTGATGAACCTGCAGACATGTCATGCGCGAAAGGTATGTAGCTATAGGTGCCCGCAATATCGCGACACTTGGGTCACGGTTGAGGCTGACTTGAGTTCCCGCCACAGGTCCGCTGCGATGCCGCCTCTCTTGGAGTACCGTGTACGAATTGTGTGGCATTTGCCATCGAATGCAAAATCCCTGTGCCCAAGAGGAAGAAAACAACCACATCCAGAGCGAAAGATGAGGAGAGGTAGGCAACCGCTTGTCGATGTTCGCCACCAAAAAAGACTGACTGTTTTCTTCTGCAGCGACGGGGAGAGCGCGCCACCACACTCACCCAGCACAGATCCACGGCTATCAATTGCAAGCTACCATAGTAGCTTACAAGTCGCACAGGCGAGAAGCAATGTCCCCTACAACTCGCCAGATGGATTGCCGTCGACCCAGTTGTCGGACGCGCAAGCTGCGCAGGAGGCGTCCAACAACTCTACAATGGCACAATTCATGAGACCAAAGTTTGCACGTGCCCCTATCAAAGAGGCTGGACGGGTGGCATATTTGGGAGAGTCATCGAACCTTTCTCTCCTCGTGAAGGATCGACATGGGACGACCGATGTCGTCCACTATCCTCTGCCAGAAAACATAAGGGGCGCGAATGCGCGCTTGACTGAGCCAGATCAAATCGAGATTGATATCCTTCAACAGCGTGGAGCCTTTCTTCTACCACCGAAGGGGCTGTGCGACGAGCTCGTCGACTCATTTTTTCAATGGGTTGCACCCGTCGTACCAGTCATCAATAAAAGTCGATTCATGAGGAAGTACAGAGACCCAAAGAATCCTCCGTCCGTCTTACTTCTACAGGCCATCTTTCTTGCCGGATCAAGAGTTTGTACCAATCCTCGACTGATGGACGCCAATGGCTCGACGACACCAGCCGCGATGACATTCTACAAGCGCGCAAAGGCGTTGTTTGAAGCGAATTACGAAGACGATCGCATTACCATAGTGCAGTCGCTGTTGTTGATGGGTTGGTACTGGGAGGGGCCTGAAGGTAAAATCCCGATATCGAGCCCTTTTTTCGACAACGTCCCATCGCTTCTAACATTGCTTCAGATGTGACAAAGAATGTTTTCTACTGGACGAGGGTTGCCGGTATTGTCGCGCAGGGATCTGGCATGCATCGAAGGTAAGCTGTCTCAAGCTTCCCAACCCCCAGTCAATGCTGACGGTATGACAGCGTCGAAAACTCTCAACTAAGTAGAGCAGACAAGCGTCTCTGGAAACGAGTGTGGTGGACGCTCTTCACGCGAGATCGGTCTGTCGCAGTTGCCCTTGGCAGGCCAGTAATGATCAACACCGACGACGCCGACGTTGAGATGATATCCGAGGACGACTTCATCGAAGATGATGCCGAAGCACCTGCGGAATATGAGCACAGCCCAGTCCACATTCAATTCTTCCTCCAATACGTCAAACTGTGCGAGATCATGGGTCTTGTCCTGTCCCAGCAGTATTCAGTGGCATCCAAGGCAAGGCGAACGAATGCTATTGACCTGACCCACAGCGACATGGCTTTGGCAGATTGGCTACAGAATTGCCCACGAGAAGTATATTGGGAGCGTTCCCGGCATCACTTCTGGTCCGCGCTATTGCATTCAAATTACTAGTAGGTTTCTGATTTCGGCATAACAAGGCAAATAGCTAATGTTCTAGCACCACCTTGTGCTTACTACATCGCGCTCACATGCCACCCGCAACCTCACACGCTAGCGACGTGCATGCAACGGACATGGCCTATCCATCAAGAACTATTGCATTCCAAGCGGCTGGAATGATAACTTCCATTATCGAAAGCCTTCTCGTGAATAACCAAATCAGATATACACCAGCATTCATGTAAGATTGTGCTCATTTCTTCTGGAGGGGGCTCTTGCTAACACTTGCTGGGCAGTGTCTACAGCCTGTTTTCTGCCCTCATTATGCATGTCTACCAGATGCGGTCCTCCGTTCCTTCAGTGGTTTCAGCTAGTCAAGAAAGAATAAATGTTTGCATGACCGCCTTGAAAGAAGTTTCCAAGGTCTGGCTGGTCGCGAAAATGGTGCACACACTGTTCGAGTCAATTCTCGGTAATAAAGCCCTTGAAGAAAGACTCCAAAAGGCAGCCGGCAAGCGCGCCCAGAAAATCAGTAAGATGATACAAGGCAATCAAGGAAATACCCTAACAGGTAATCCTACAGCCAACCCACCTGCCAATCTACCTGCCAACCCACCAGCCAACCCACCGGCCAATCCACCGGCCAACCCAACAGCCAACCCAACAAGCAACCCAGCAGGCAGCCCAACAGGCCGGAATCAAGTCACTGGCAAGCGAAAGTACGACGAAATAGACTTGTCATACTCAAATGGACCTCCAGCTCCACAAGTCTCATACGAGCGATCTCGACCAGCGACACCGTCTGTCACACCATCCAGAGACCTTGGACCTCAAGCGCCGAACTTGGGACGCATTTCTTCCCCACCGATGCGGAACCAACCAGAGCCATTCCTTCCTACTGGCTTTCCACGCGGTCCTTCCCGTACTCAATCAGGAGGCAATACTCGTCCGGGCTCTCCTTTCAATGGCTACCCCATTCCAGCAACGCCTCCAGATCTATATCTTGTTACGCGCAACTCCCCTCCAATCTCGCAGTCTCTGTGGGAGAACTTCCAGCCTGATCAACTATTCCCTGACGGTACCAGCATTCCGATGCCTTTCTCGCCCGGTGGTGGCAACCCTGTCGATCCACAGCTACAGCAGATGCCTACCCACTCCATGCAGGCGCCACAGCCTATGCATGGTGGCCAGCAAATGCACCACCCGCGAGATGGAAGTGACCATGCTATGTCTGGGATGCATTCGCAGAACCTGGGTGTACCTGGCATGGGTATGGGGGGGATGCATCATCAACCACAACAGTGGGGTATGGATGGTGGCATTGTTGACTCTGGCTTTGGTGGCAGTCAGCAGGATGAGACCTGGAGTAATAGCTCTAGGGGAAACGCGCCGAGTGCGCCTCTGGCGCTCAATGTTGAGGATTGGTGAGTCTGGCTTCTTCTTCTGTCTCTAATCTGTGGGTGATTGGTGCTGATACAATTGCGTACAGGTTTCAGTTCTTTGGTATCAACGGCGAGATGAATGGTATTGGCATGGATGGTATCTCGTGATGTAAAAGGGCTGCAGCGGGTCAAATATGGTCACCACTGTACCTTTCACAACGCTGGAGTTCGAGCCTAAGAGATCACTGTCTCAAAAAAATATTGAAGCGCTTCGGTTTCTGTTGGCTTGTGTATATTCTCTGTAGTATTCAACTATTAGGTCGTTATGTATCCGACTGAATGAAACAAATATTCTAACCAATCTTCCAAACGAGCTTTTTTGAACTAGGCAAGCATGCATCTAGCACCATTGTCCTTTTGATATCTCTGATTCTCGAGGACCGAAAGCCAGCCAGCAAAACACCACCCTTGCCAATCATTCATATCAACTTCACCCACGTCCAATCTCCTCAATAATCCTTCAACGGACACCCCTTGCCCATACTGTCCTCCCCAACCTTCTCCTTAACCAACTCCCTCGACAACCTCATTACTACTCCCCCAGCTCCTCGTTGCGCGCTAGCTTGCTCCGGCGTCGCAGGGGGGATAGAGATACTCCCCTGACTTCTCCATCGTAGTGGCGCAGAAGAGTGTGTTGGTGGCTCCCTGCCACTGGTCTTTTTTTCAGCGGGGCCATGAGCACACTCCTCCCGTAGCCGGCGACGGGGAGCGGCTCGTAAATGTCGTTGACATTCATCTTTGTCTCGACGAAGCCCGATTGGGTGGCGTTGGCGAGGATTCTCGGATGGGAGGCGTGTATATGGTGGGTCAGGTAGTACGTGTAGAGGATCCCTGCGAGTTTCGAACGGCCGTATTGCTGATTCGGAGCAAGATCTTGGCTCAGTTCGTCTAGTGAGGCGAATTTAGCGTCCTCGGGGCTCATCTCGCGCGCGTTAAAGCATTGCACCGAAATGCGCGCTGTATTGCCGGAGGATGCCGGGGATTTGAGGAGGGGGAGGAGGTGGGAGGCAAGGATCACATGGCCGATGTGGTTCAGATGTGTCGGTCGACACCGTACTCAGTCAGCTGGTAGGTCATGATTCCCCCTAGCAGAGTTCAGGAACCAGGATGCCGAGGCGGTCGGTGAGGGAGGAGACCTCTTTGGCAGCATTGGCGGGGGCATGCCAGTCGTCAAGGTCACATATCACGAAGGTGACTTTGCGCGCGTACTGTGCCTCGAGTTTGTCGGAGATGTCTTTCAATGCGCCGTTGACGACTTCCTGTGACATGCTGACTTGTGAAGAGTTTGGATAGGTTGCTTAAGGAGGGTGAATGCGACGCTGAAGCCGATTCCTTCGCTGCCGCTTGTAACGACGGTGACTTTACCTTTTTGTGTTAGGACGTCACTTTCAATGTCGAACTGGCGCTCAGGTCTGGCAAGAGAATGGGCTCCGTGGCCCATGTTTTCTGCGACGGTATTTTTGACTGCGTCCATTGTGGGTAGTTAAAGTTCGATATGGATGGGTTGAATAGGATGGGAAGTTTGGGAGAATTGGACGTTTGGACCTAAATAGATGGCAAAGTGAGAGGAGTGTGGGAAAAGTGGAACAGTGATAAAGCTGCGCTGGACGATAATGAACGATAACAATAGAAGTGATGACATCCGAGTAAGTCATCATGTGTAACATCCGCCTTGATGATTTAGATCGCGTCTCTCTTATGAACACGCGAAAACATATGGCGCTGCGATGTCATGACAGAGGTAGATGATTTGCAGACGGTCACTTGAGTCTCGGAAAAGGCATCCGTGCGAGATGCATCTTTCAAAATTGTCAACCTGTGCTTAGGCCTTCGCCGGTCTCCCTCATGACTGTCTTGTCGCTCGTCATGGCTACTGTGCGGCGTTTGAGTGGTTGGTGCCCTCGTTAGTTGATGGCCTCGCTGGCAGCGGTGTTCACCTGGTCTCTGATCCCTCAGCCATAGAAACCGTCTGTGAAGGATTTCCAAGAAGTACTTTGAGTCGTGAGCCTTGACACAGCTTCTATTTTGCAAGCATACGTTCTGAGTTGTCGTCGACTCTCGAATCCGACCTCAACGATACTTAGCATAAAAGCCAAATGACCTATCTCAATAGGCATGTTGGGCTGAGGAGGTAAAGGTAAAAATGCAATGAAATGAAGGTCATCGACCAATATAGCCCTCATCCGTATGCTCGCCTTAGATCTACAAGATACGCCTCGCTCTGCAACGTTGAACGCTAGATACGGGAACACTTAGAATAGCGGCAGAGACAGACAAAACCTAGACGTTGTCTCAAGCCCGGAACTTTTGCTCAACGCCTCGTTTGGCACCCGAAGGTGCTGCAGCAGACATGGCAAGCAGGCCGTGGACAACCTCCAACGCCGCCAACTGCTGTCCGGCACACAGGGTCCCATCTCAGCTGTCGGTGAACCTTGGTGTCACAAGTAGCCGGCCCCGGACCATAAGCACACAAGGCCATAGCACCGCCGGCCGAAGCCTGGAGCAGGGGCATAATAGTCCCTGGCGTCGAAGGTAGGAGCGCAGATGTAGCAGCCAACCAGCGTGATAGATATGCCTTGAATCTGAGATGGTCGACGTTGCAGGTGCCCGCCTGCTCGCACTTCTCAGCCACGACATCATTTGGAAGAAGGTCCCTGTTGCAGCAAGCTGGCCGTTCGTTCGCGTTACCCATTTCGGGTCATTGGTTAGCGCTTGCATGACAGCGCTACCGTAGAGATAAATGCCGACATTGTAGCTCCACTGGTCATGGTCAACCGAAGTGCAGCCTTTGGTGTCATCGGTCCCATCGTAGACATTGTAGTTGTTATCAATTAGGCCCACGCCCTGCACCCACTCGAAAACCTATTCTGCTTCCGTAATATATTCGGGACTGCCAGTGAGCTTTTGCCAGGCGGGGGCGCCGAGCCGAAAGTAGAGATCGTTGGAGATGGAATTCTTATAGCCGTAGCCTGCTTCGCTGCTGAAGATTTGCCATTTCAGCCCGCCGTTGCAGGAAGTCGCGTCTCAGTGCTCATGCATGTTGGGGATGACGTTTTGGGCGGGTGAAAGCCACGATGGCGCGCCGGCTGGGCATGGGAGGCCGTACTCGGCAGCAGACATGGCGGTGAGGCCTCACAAACCCTGGTCGTCATTTCCCTGTGCTGGTTAATGAGGTCAATCGAAAGAAAAGAGCTGAACACGTACTTGGGTATATGGTCCCATAAAGTCATCTCGCGATCCAGCTTGCGACATTATTGCTTGAGCCACGTAACCATTGTATTGAGCATCTCCAGTACAGTGCCAGTAATCAAGTATGGGTTCTCCACATTCCGCCTGCTTCCCACCAGAAGTAAGGCGCCCGACAGAAGACCGACATTGACTGAATCATAATAGGACATCAGTGTGCCGGCTAAAGTGCCGGCGGTGCTTGAGATTGCGCTGTTGCTGCAGACACTGATGGAGGTGGCTTCGATCTGATATGCCGCCGCGAGGGTGAGGGTGAGAGTAACTGAAATGCAGCGCATATGGAGTCTTTTGACGATGTCGGGCTTCTCGGCGGTTCCTAACGCGCGTGCGTATGCCGAGCGGTCCATGGTTGTTAAAGTACTTTAGGCGCACAGCTGGATTGCAGAAATTGACCGGCCGGCAATGGCTAGCAGTGCAGATGGCCTAAAGGTTGGATGGGATGGCAAAAAGGTCTTCTTGGTGCTTGTGCATGATAAAGTACCGAGCCACGGCTAGGACGGTTGGCGGGAACTGTGGGTAATTCTGGAAGGCGCTTGAGAGTACAGAGTTCGGCGCTTGCTGAAGGATTGGGGCCTTGATGCACACTGTGACGTGTTGGGCGAACTGCTCTCCAGCAGGAAGTCTTTGGATGCCTGAAACGTGGCAAATGAGACTAATCCGTACGCAACCAGGTATCGCAACATGCGTAAACCCAACAAGTGTCGAGAGTGTTGTTTTGCCGGCGCGCATCCCATCAGCCAGAAATACTGGTAACTGCTCTTGCCAGTACAGGCTAACCATTGCGCACACTTGCTTGCATCATAGTAGGCACCGATCCGTTCTGTCGGCATAGTAGTAGCCGTCAAAGCATTGCAGAAACCAGAGATATAGTCACCTAATTCGCTTGGTCTCACGCACGTGAGCCGATACTCTCAAAGCATCCCAGTCATGACCGACTTGTAGCTGCTGGCTTGCGAATTGTATGACTCCGTAGTCATCCCCATACTGCCCAATGACTTGCATGCCGATGAAGTTTTCCTCAACGCTCGAGACATGCTCGGCTGCCGGAGCTGGCACAGATATCGCAGGCAGACCCGCAAGACTCGCCGGTACAGTAAAGATGTCGTTCATGTATGCGTCCAATGGGGTCGACTTTTTGAGGTCCGCCAGCAAAGGGGGGGGTGTTGGGGCAGTTGGGCAAACAATGAAATCCACGCCATCGGACGGGGTTTGGTATATATCCCGCAGTGGATTGGCCATCTTGAATACGGCGTCAAAGTCCTTTTGCACCAGACGCCGCACTTTCTGTGCCTGGATGAAGTAGTTGTCCATGGCGTCTGCGCTAAGACTGTAGGCCCCGAGCAGTATGCGACGTTTGACCTCTTTGCCGAAGTTCTGTCCACGCGTGTCGGAATAGAGAATACCACCTGCACCGTCGACGTTATCTTTAGCCCGGGCCCCATAGCGCACACCATCGTATTTTGCGAGATTCGATGAAGCCTCAGCAGGGGCGAGGACGTAGTACGCTGAGAGAGCCTGTCGGGTAGTCGGAAGTGAGATGGGGATGATTTCGTGACCCCGGGAGGCAAGAAGACTAAGCGTTCGTACCCATGCCTCGCGGACCGCGCCAGACATTTCTTCGATATTGTATTCTGTTGGAACCCCAATCCTCCACTTGATTTCCGAGACGGGGAATGTTTTCTTCCGCCACGGTGGCACGTCGTTTGGATTGTAAAGCTTTCCCTTATTCACAGGGACGAGAGTGATGTGGCCTGGGCCGGGGCTTGACCTTTGTCTGGCTTTTCTAACTTCTCCAATCCTGCGCCGAGTGGGGCGTGAAAGAGATGTGGGATCTCTATTGTCAGCCATGTTGAGGATTTCTGCTTTTCGTCAGCATTGAGCATGTAAGCGGATCAGGCCACTATTTACTGAAAGCATTGAGAATATCGAAGCATGAGCGTGCTATAATTCCCACCGTGTCTAGGGAGTTTGCGTAAGGCACGACTCCCCGCCTTGAGATCATGCCATAAGACGGTTTGAAGCCAGCGAGACCGGTATAGGCCGCTGGTAATCGAACAGAGCCACCAGTATCCGTACCAAGCGCAAGATAGCATTGATCAGTGGCGACGGCCACCGCGCTCCCTCCAGAGCTTCCACCAGCAGATCTTGCAGCGTTTCCTACAAAATTCTGAACTGGCCCGCAGGTAGAGTGTGTAGAGTGTGATCCCATTCCGAACTCATCCATGTTTGTCTTCCCAACCACAAGCGCTCCTCCATCATTTTGAAGTCTGTGGAGAGCTTGCGCACCTTGACAGGGCTTGAAGCCTTGCAGGATAGAAGAGGCGCATGTTGTAGGGAGATCGCTTGTGCAAATGTTGTCCTTTGCTGCAATGAGGAAACCGTCGATGGGAGATTTTGGTTCAAGGCTTGCAGCTATGGCGTGTGAGCGTAGCGAACAAAGGCGAGATTCCACATACCAACTCGCCGACGTCTGGCCAACGCCAAATTCTTCAATATCTTTGAGCGACGCGTCGGGCTGGGCGGATTGACCATTGCATTTCCAAGTCGTGCTCTCGGGCCCAGCTGCGACTTGAAATTCCAAAGTGCTTGTAGTCTGATCTTTCTAGCTTTGAATAAGTCATGGTTTCGGGCGACGTTATACAGGTCACTGGGGGGCATGAGAAAGTTTAGTCTATGCTCAGCGTCCTTGACAGAAGCATATGATGCGGAAGGAACGAGAGCTTTTCCACAGCATGCGGAGAAAGTTTGTCGCCGCTTTCTGCTCCGCACCCACGCTTAGACAAAGCCAGCTTTGGACTTCACAGTATATAGGGAGGGAGACCGTTTCGGACTCCATGCCCTCTCCTCTCTCGATTTTACTATCCAGCAATGACCTCGTAGACCACAGGCCTATGTTAAGGGCCACAACCCGTCATCGGGACAAGATGGCCTCTTCCCTATTGCTTTCCCTAATTTCCGGCAGAGGAATATTTGACCCGATCTCAAAACCCCAAGTATAACAATCCTGCGCTCCAGCCACAAGGCGGGCAAGACATAATCCTAAGCTAAATGGTTTGAGGAGTTGATCAGTCGACTCGGCCAACGCTTTCAGTTAGCAGTGCCTATTAGTACTAAGCCATTGAACGGTTTTGTCTGAGAACATTGGACCCAATAGGTCTCCTTTCTTACCTTCATTGCCTTTATCTTCCTTCTTAGCCGGCGGTTGTTGATAAGGCTGGGCTAAGCTTCTATCAGAAAGTCTACGATGAATCCAATTACTCCACAATCCTCGATCTTATCGATATTTGCAAGAATCATTTACACTACAGGATTATGTTGGGAATGGTGCACCATCCGTCTGCTCAGGTCTTAAGAATCTACAGCCATTATCCCATGATCGACGACTAGGTGACTACCTTCTATCGCTATCCAGTCCATGAGCTCAGCTTTGCGGCATTGGGCGACAAGGAGAATGGACAGCATACAAGTTCACGAAGAACGTCTACGACCTATGGATGCCAACCCACTTTGCCCAAGATTCTGCTCAGTCATCAATACACTGCCTGCCAGTTTGGATTTTGAACTGTCGCAGCAGTCTAAGCTGCAGTTTCCAGAGGAATCCGGACTTTCAAAGGAGTTGGAAGGTAATCGTCTCTTGCAACAATCAAATGCAGACTCTGTGTCTCTAGGTGAACATGACAGTCAGTCGAGCCTTGTTGACTTACCAGATATTACCCCGAATACTTCTGTATCTCAAAGAACAGAACGGGGAGCATTCAAAAGCCCCAAGAAAAGGCGCGCTGCAGAATAGCACTGCCGAGCCACGCCGAGGTTAATGGACTCTCACGCTTCCCCCTCCCTTCTCTCTGCGTCTTGATTTCAGTGTCCAGCAACGGTGTACATCGTACGCCGCGTCTTTCAGGCGTCCGAATTGGCAGACGTGAGGGGCTTGGTTGCGGTGTTGTCTGCGTTGTGGACACTGGAACCCGTGGCGGCGGCTTCCTCGGTACCTCAGCCCGATCCTCTTCCCTGGTAATTTGTGTGTGTGTATTTGCTCCTTCTCTTGTACCTCTTGACCACTTGGCATCGATATCGCTTTCTGCTTGGAATTTTGGCTGTACGAAGTTGCGGCCAAGACTTGAGGTAGCGGTCGAAGCTGCTGTTCCGATACATTCCCTCGGTGTGTGCTGCACTGTGCTCTACCAAGATAGGCGTCTTGACACAATCCTCTAAAGAGACGAGGAATCATGTCTTAAAGATATCTGTCCTCGCAGCGACGCAGGCCGAAGACAGCACCTTGGATGAAGAGGTCTGTCCTAGCGACATTAATCTCGTGGGGGAGTTGACTTCGGGAGAGGCATAGAACGCGCAACTGTCACGATTATATGCTAGGAGGGCTAGAACTGCCAGCATCCCCGTACAGATGTTCTCAGTCTGGAACACGTCAGCCGTCATGAACGCAGTGTGTTCTGAGAGGAATGCTGATTGATCTGACAGCTCCGTTCTAAGAACGACCTCACAACTTCGTAGTATCAATGGTTCTTGCAAACGCCAATGGGAATGGGAGTCATGAAATAACTAGGCTCGTCGTAGACTTTCTGACAGAACCTAGACCCGGTCTTGTTAGCCGCTGCCCAAGAAAGATAAAAGGCGATGAATGCGAGAGAGTAAACGTACTGAGTCCAACGTCCCCATACAAAACCGTTCATTTACTTGGTACTATCTGCGTACTTAGGCGCCGCTAGCTGAGAGCGTTGGCCGAGTCGGCTGAGAAGCTCCTTGAACGATTCGGCTTTTGGTGTTGCCTTGCCCGCCTTGCGACTGGAGCGCAGGATTGCCATTGGGGGATGATCGAGATCGGATCAGATGTGCCGCTGAAGAAAATTGGGGAAGGCGATAAGGGAGAGGCCATCTTGTCTCGGAGATGGGTTGCGGCCGTAATATAGGTCCGGTCCATGAGGTCGTCGCCTAGGCTTGTAAATGAGCCACCGACGTCGACGGCGCCTGCCAGGCTAGGTAAGTGACGGCGAGTGCCTACAGCACGTCTGTAATATAGCGTTTGTCCTCGGGTCGTCGAAGAGAGATGAGGCGAGATCAATTCGTTTCCACCTCATCCCAGAGACGCGGATTTGATGCATGCCCAGCTGAAGTGATGTAGACCTGGTGCTCGTAAGTCGGCTTTACCTTGGTTACTAAGTAGTTCCTCGCCAGGGTTCTTGATAGTCGGTCTAGTCAGCCTCTGAGCTTTTGACTGCACTTACGACTTCGGACGAAGGTTTTGACTGACTTGCATAAAAGACTGACTAGTACGAAAAGTACAAGAAGCTTAACAAGGTACTTAAACCTAATTTCCGCGAGACGACTCGGGGGCAAGTTAGATTCGGCTATTGAGCTCTAGGGTATCGAGGTAGGACTCCTAAGTGGTGCTAAACACACCTACCTTGTAACCTTGCCGTCGTCAAATCTCGGTGTCATACCACACCAATCCCAGCATGTCAGGACTATCAGATCTGGCCGGAGGGTTTGCCCATTTCAGCTATGGGGGTAGTGTCACGGGCGTGCATCTCATGGACGTGTACCTCACGGGCGTATGCCTCATGAGCGTGCACCTCATCGGCGTGCATCTTATGGAGTGTGTTTCATGGGCGTGCACCTCATCAGCGCGTACCTCACAGGCGTGCACCTCATCGGCGTGCACCTTACGGGAGTGCACCTCACCGGCGTGTACCTAACAGGCGTGCATCTCATGGGCACACACCTCATCGGCGTGCATCTCTTGGAATATGTTTCATGGGCGTGTATCTCACAGGCGGGCATCTCGTGGGCGGGCATCCTATGGGATGCACTCCATAGGCGTTTATCTTACGGGTGTTGTGAGTAGGGAGCGTTTCGGTCGCTACTCGCCGGTTATACATCTGTTTGCTGCGCAACAACGGGCGTCCATCTCGTGGGCATGTTGCTCACGTGTCTTATAGTGTGAGTATCTTACAGGGTGTGTTTCTGTCATCCGGAACGGCACTAATATAGCCTGTCGCCCTAGCGTGGTCGCCGCCTACGCCAACGACGCATATCTCAAAGATGCCTGCAGGTGCCTACAGATGAGTCACAGGAACATATGGAAGCCTGATTGCGGTGGATCAGAGTGCCTGGTAGTTGGAAGGCATAAGGATGTGTACATCTCACAATCCAGACAGAAAGGACAAGCAATTCAGCATCTTCCTCCGTCTGACAGTTTCGCATGACCTTATACCTTATAAGCGTGCATATCATGGGAGCATATCTCACGGCGTGTACCCTCATTAGCATGTACCTTATTAGCATGTACTTCATAGGCGTGTACTTCATAAGCGTGTATCCCATGGCGCATATTTCACCGACGTGTACCTTATGAATATGCGCCTCATTGGCATGCACGTCATAAGCGTGTACATCATGGGTGTGCATCTCGAGGGCGTGAATCTCGTCAGTACGTATCATTATAACTTCAGTTATAACGACCCCCGAGCGCCTCCGCAAGAGGCGTTGGATCACTGATAAGCGGTATTTAGACACCTGTTCTGGCCCATGCTCCAACTCACACCAACAGGATCTGTGGGGGGTGGGCCGGAACAGCCCTACCTCCGATACCCTAGAACCCAATAGCCGAATCTACCTGTTGCCTGAATTCCTTGTCGAACCTATCTGCTCCGAGTCACCCCGTAACTTCGCAGCCAAAAAATTAGGTACCGAGACATCCCCGATCCGGAAATTTCCTCGCAATCGGATATTTTTTCCTCTGCCGTAGGTACATGTCAAGGCTAAAAGCCGTCAGTTTGGTCAGTCAACCTAATTATGACGGTACTTACCACTACCTAGAAACCCGCCGACTGTACTTGCTGACTATTGGACCAGCTCATTGTACTGACTATTGCGAACTCTGCTTCTCACCACTGCCGTCGATCTCTTCGCGGGTGTAGTTTTGTGTTTCACCTCGATAAGACTTCAGCACTACGCCCGCTACGTGCCAGTCACAGCCTTGGAAACGAGCTTCTAGGAAGGCCTTTAGTACAGAGCTCGTCAATCCTGCTCCCAATCTCCTATGATCACGCGAGGTAGAGCCGCAGAGGTAAGTATAAAGTACTCTTCCTTAAGCGAACGCCACACGAAACTAATTAACACGACCGACTCTGAAGAGCAGTGTGGAAATGCTACTGGAAACGTTTCATTCGTGCTCAACATTTCTACTACCACAAGCAACGACAGGCGCAGTTCTTTGGTATGAAAGGCACTATCGATGATGATAACCTAATCGCTTACAAAACGTGTAGCTGTTCCAAATTGTTTACGATGGGCGGGGAACGACTATACCAATTTACGACTAACTGGTTCACCGGTAAGGTCTTTTTCCATCTTAAAGCGAGTAAGATGCACGAATTTATTATCCTCTAACATCCTTAATAGGGCGACGGTCATCTCTGGCTTGGTTTTATCAGGGAGCTGTTTACCTACGGAATCATGGTAGTCACGAGATAGTAACGCCACGCCTGGATCCTCCACATCGATCAACCTCTCATTTGCTAGGCAAGATAGGACCTGTTCGCCGCGCTTGATAACTTACCGGTGAACTTCTAGGTATCCTTCTGACGATTTGAGATGCACAGGAAACCGAAATGGGTCCCCGGGGAGCTGGTGATTCTGGTGATCCTCACACTATACAGCTAACACGAAGCCCTTATCCCCAGTACCTCTCTTCCCTATATCTTTGAACGAACAGAGCGCCGACCAAAGACACTACAGTTAACGGCCTCCCTCTGTCACTTGTTTACAATCCGACCTTTCTCATCTCTCCCCACACGATCCTTGAGCCTGCAGTCTGTCTTGGTTACTATACCATGAAAAATACACCTAAATCGGTGGCTAGGATTAGCCGCGGTGCCTCCTCCATTGCGGACAACGAAGTCTTCAACGGAAGCCCAGGCGCCCAGGCGCCCATGCGGCGATTGCCGTGCTCAATATTATCAAGCACCTCGCGCAGGTGAGGCACAAAAAGCCAGGGCACAAAGGAGTCAGCAATGCGTTCAACAGCAGCGCGATGGTACTCGGCGCACTCAGATTTGGCCTGGCAGGTCATTTCGATGCTGCACGTGATTTGTGTGCGGGAAAAATATACCTAGGGCAAGACCCTATCTCAAGATTCTCGGGGCAAGGTCGACGGCGAGGTTGACTATAGGGGATGGTGAAGAGCGGACAGAAGGCATATTTCTACAGTGCGAACAGAAGCCCTAAAAGCCCGTCCCGCCCGCTACCCGAAATTGTGTTCCCCAGCCATCTTAATATTCCCCACACTTGACAAATATTCTGAGCATTGAATACCCCCTTTCGCCCGAATATCATATTGTACTGAGAAATCACTTCTGCTATGGTCAGTTATACTTTCTTTTGCTTGGACTTCCAATTTTTGGCACAGTATTGATGGCGGAGATGATGGCGCGGGCAAGAGCGGAAGTTGTCCTCAATCGGATTGTCAGCAAATTTTCTCACCAGCAAAACTCGGGGCGAACAAAGCCGGCTCGCAAGCGATGCCTTGTAAAGGGAGATCAGTGTTCTCCATAAGAACAGGTATCTGATATCATCGTTAATCCCTCGGCGGCTATTCACGGCAGAGGGGTACCAACCGTGAACCTCGTTAACTGCTTTAGACACTGACTTGCTGAACTACTAGATAATGCACCGACAAGGGTCTTGACGGGGGTTAGCTAGTTGGACGAGGCCCACTCGGACATTTCCTACCCTCCGAAGATCTCTACACAAGCTTGTATGAGTAAATAGCTCTATCGCTGATATGGTCTGTTGGACGACCAACTTTGTGTGAGGCACTATAGGCTAATGTGAACAGGTACTGCCGAGCTGTACAGGCACCGAGTTTTGCTGGCGAGTTTTGCTGCCCCTGGACAACTTAGGGCGTTGAGAGGACTGTGCTGCTTGGGTATCGGTGTGCTCTGTGCTTTAAGAGCAGCTTGGGGGCCGAATTCGCCGTAATATTTGATTGTAAGCCCATCCTCTCGGTATATTTCGTGACCCGAGTGGTCAAGGGGGGTTGTGACAAGCGCGATGCACCATCACGAAACATGCCCGGCCAATCAGCGAAATTCGTGGTCGACCAAAAAGGCAAAATTTACTTTCACTTGTTACAAGTATTTTTACTGCAGCTGCATGGTGGTTTATCCACTGAAAGTGGTTGCCTGACTACGTGGTGCATTTCGCTAACTATGCCGCTAGTAGGGCCGCCTCATCTTTTGGGCAGCTATGCTGACAACAATTCGGTAAATGCATTAATTGGCTGACGATGATTCTTGATTAGCCGCCGCAATCCAAAAATGCCAAAAAAAAGACCACCATATTTATATGGAGCTGCGTGGGCTTGCTCTGCCTCCTAACATTCAAGGCACTGATACTAATTGGTGCGAACAGTGCAGATGCGGCCATGCACCAATCACCATCAAGTCCAACACTTGCCCCAATTGCCACCAAACACGATGCCAGTACTGCAAGACCGAAAAGGTTGTGAAATGACAATTGGGAAGGAAGGCAGCTACCAGGCACAGCCTCGCTTCTGGGGCCCTGTTTTGGTACAAGAGCTGTTACACGATGCGCACTGGGATCAAGAGTCACTTTGTTCTGTCCTTAATGTCAAGTCTCATACATCAGGCGTGCACGGCTACGGATTGGCAGCATTGCTTTGGAGGTCGCTGTGTTACTTTCAACTCAATCCTTCGCGCATAGCAATGCCAAAAATGCTATATAATCGGGCTCAGGCTGTCGGGAGTTGTGTGCGCCTTCCAAGTAGCTTTATGTCCTCTAGCTATCTGGTTGCCAAATTACACTCATTTCTCAACACCCCTAATTGTGGACGTTATTGACGCGTTTGTCGCCGCCCGCAGCGCCTTACTTATCAAGAGTAGGCTGACATCATCATGAATCTGGTGAGCCCCTGTGGATGGGACTCAGACTTCGCAATTCGCCGAGATGATCTTGATTATGAAACGGAAAACACGCCCTATGTCGAATGGCTAGCGATGCTAGACCCGGAAAACCCGTCGGACCCGGGCGAGGACAAAGGTATCGTTCGCACCTTCATGGAGGCACATGATCAATCCGACGTTTGTACGCCTCAGGCCGACAAGGTCGAAGCATTTTGTGCGGGCACGAGTCTGCAGTCCCTCAGGACGGAAAAATTGCCCCAAGTTGCGTTGTTGGATGAAAGGAGCTTCAAAGATGGAATTGGGCGCTCGAGGACATACCGGGGACCCTTAACAGCACATGCTCTTTACCAGGAATTGAAGAAACCAGTAAGGGCTACTCTAAGGCACCCTGGTAAACAGAAGCGGAGAGACTGATTGACCAGCGCTTCCGGGTCAGCAGATCTATCGGGACGGGCCGGTGTTCGCTCGCGGAAACAACCGGGGATGCGGAAAGTTGCAATGCAGATCGAAATCAAGAAGGAGATCTTGAACCAGATGCCGAACGACGGCTGATGTGCATATACACCGACCCTATTTTTCGAATTATTACCCTTTGTGCTGATAGAGCCCGCAGATTTATTGCCGATCTAGATCCTTGGAGTATCCTTGCGCTCATCGGCACAGCATCGTACCACCAAGCCCCCGTCCTCCGCGATGCTCTTTACAGGCATGTGGCATTTCAGACTTTCATGGGGGTGTCATTCGCGGTATGCATGTCGAATCTTCTCAAAAACTGCCCCACATTTGATTCTTGGACGCTAACAACATCACCCATGTAGCCGGAAGGGTTGCCCATGTTTCGCCTGACATTCCACCTGCCCTACTATGTATGGCGGCCTTGGCAGAAGTCATTACCAGACCACCGCCGAAATAGAAACGGGGTCCCTTTGAGACACTCTCAAGACGTCTCATTTCTCACATTGGGTACCGACGGGACCCCTGGATTCCTCCACGAGGCGCAAATCTCTTGTACAGTCGCTGGGTCAGATGACTGGAGGTGGGTTGCGTATTGCTTCGCCGAGGCCTACTTCGATCTAGTCGATAAAGGAAAAGAAACGGCACTCGAATACCACGAGGACAGCTTGCATGAGATCGGCATGCAGTCGGACCCATTTACATATGGCACAACCAGCACGGACCACTCAAGCCAAAATCCCAGAGAATATTTTCTGAGGGCCTTCCGACATCGACTCACCCAGGTTCAGCGAGAATGGCAAGGAGTAGTGGACAAGCTAGGCGAAAGTATTCGCAGACACGGACAGGTGTGTTCTCATTTCTTAACCTCAGTGCGCGAGGCCCGATCGCATTCGCAATTGTTGAATCTTGAGGTAATAAGGGAGACGAAAATTGCAATGTCAAACATGAAAGAGGCATATTCCAGGGTACTATCGAAAGATAACATGCACAACATGCATTTAGTACCAACTTTTGGTGGCTTTATCATTCTCTGACACGGACCAGACACACAACGGCGAGTTGCCCTCATTGAAAGACGATTCTCCAACGCAAAAGGCTGAGGCACAAGATATAAGTGTTCAGAAGTCTTACAAATGGGTCATAGAGGCAAGAGAGCTCTCAGGGAGACTATCACGAAAACTCTCTGAAACCGTTGACGCTTGCGATAAATTTTGCCATAGATACGCGGTCAATTTCCAGGACGTATCAGTGGGTGGCCGTCGTTCGCTCTCCGCAATACAAACAACATCCTATGAGTTAGAATTACTCAAGAATAGGCTCCAATCGATGGCGATGCACTGCGACGACTTTAAGCAGCCTGTGAGTCCACCGAGTTCATTGGAAAGTGCTATTGGTCTATCATACTGTTCTCGAACTGTTACTGACAAGCTTTTATCGCTACTTACAGCTTGATGTCCTTCTCAATCTAAAGGCGGTCGGAGTGAGCAGCAGCCAGCGCAAGCTGGCTCAGCAAACTAAAGCGCTTTCAGTGATTTTGATGGTAGGCTCCTGGCTGCCCAAAATTGTGGAAGGGAACGGATTGCTAACAACCCCTCCAACCTTGCAGCTGTCATTCCCCATAACAATAACGTCAACGATTTTCTCAACGAGAGAGAACATCATTCCCTTTATACCCGCCAATTTTGTGTCATTTGTGATTATGAGTTTGATTTTTGGCGTTGTGGGAGTTGGTATTTATGCATTTCAAGAGGACCAATGTTGGAATTGGCAAGTCGTTGTCGAGGCGGCTAGGCAGATCCTTTTGGCAGCGAAGATGGAAAATGGGCATCTCAAGTCGTTACGACTTCACAAAGAGGAATCTACGGGCTTACCCACCAGCAGATTTCGGCGAGATGTGGAGGATAGCGCCAGTCAAGTTTGGCCAATCCCGTTGAGCAGTGGTGATCACAGAGCTCGGCCAGACTTCGGGGACAGACGCGGTCAAGACCAAGCGCCCTCATCGAGCGCTTGCAATTTCGTGCAGCACCTGCCTGAGCCGTGTCCGGCACACTTACCACGTCGGACACGAACTAATGGCCCCGGGTAGGGTTCCGAATAGTCAGTCAAACTCGTCAGCTGGTCAGTTCAGTTAGTCAGTTTTGCCCTTTGGCCTCAAACCAGTCAATTTCGTTCCAAGTAGGTCGTCAGACTAGTATAACTAGTTTGATGGAGATCTGTGGGACATGAGGCTCAAGAGGTGGCAAATTCATTTTTCAAGTCTCTTTGGAAGACTGGGGATATGAAACTGTTCGCCTTGAAGGATTTCGAGCAAAGGAAGGAGATTGTGAAGGAGGATTTGCGGCTGCCTAAGAGCAAAATTCGTATTAGTTTTGATCTGTGGACCTCAACTAATAAGTTAGCAATGCTCTGACAGCTAGATCTCTTCTGATTGGTCTCGGAGAGGTTATTGGAGCTCATTCTGGGGAAAATATAGCAGTTTGCGTACTGCAAGTGATTAAAGAGATGCTGGTTGCCAACAGAGTTGGATGCTTCGTTGCCGACAATGACAGCCAGTGAGAGTGCGGTGGCTGCAATCTGTAGGGAACTATATCTCGCCCAGCTAGGGTTGTCTGAGGTGTCTAGGTCGCATCATTAATCTCTCCGCAAAGGATTTACTGTTTGGGAAGGAGGAAGGAAACTTCGATTTCGAGGTTTCTGAAATGGCTAATTTGAAGATGGAGGGTGCGCCAAGCTCTCGAATTGCTGGCGCCAGAAGACCGCACAATCTCCTTCTTTGGATCCAGAAGGCGCCCCAACGTATTCAGAAATTCAAGGACCTCACTACTGAGGAACCTGACGCAAAGAACAGTAGGTGCTCCTCTCCGTAGTCAGATTGATGCTGATTTTGGTGCTACAGAGCTCATGGTAATCCGCCACAATTTTACCAGGTTGGAGTTCATCTGCAAGGTTGAATTCATCCTACTACTCGATCTCCCGCGCCCTCCTCCTCAGTGACCGTCTACACCTTCTTACACAGATACACGCAGAAGATCTAGACGAAGACACATTATCAGATGAAGACTGGCAGACTCTGCAGCCCTTGGGGCGTATTCTGAAGCCTTTTCAGGCTGTCACAACGCTTGAAAGGCAACGCGACTGATGGACAATACAGATCTGCATGGGAAACTCTACCTGCTATGGAATTACTGATAAAGCATATGGACGAGATGGGGTGGATTCATACGCAGGCAAATCATCCCGAGCTCGCCACCGGTATTAATCTCGCGTGGTCAAATACTACCTTAAGCTCGACGACTCCCTGGCCTACTACGCCGCCATGATACTTTATCCCCACCACAGACTGCGCGACCCCGACGAACCCTGGAAAGGCTCGCTAGCCAGGTACCTTACGCCTATGAAAAAGACACTGAGAGCCTTGTATGACAGCGAGCATAAGATCATACCCGTGGAGCAGTAGGAGGAGATCGAGAAGGACACTTTTGGCACATATATGGATAATCTCTTGCCCACCAAGGCATCTGACCCATATAGGGAATACTCAGAAGGACCGCGGCTGTAAGGAAACCTGAAAACGTATTCAAGTGGTGGGACAATCAAACAGATTACCCAGATCTCTGGTCAGATGGCATTCGATATCCTTCCGTACCAGCTATGTCGTCTGAGACCGATCGAGTCTTTAGTCAGGCCAAGTACACTATTTCGGACACTCGCTGCCGCCTAGGCGCCGCAATCATGGAGACTACCGAGTGTGACAGGCACTAGATGCGAGCAGGGCTAGGAACGCCAGTCGGGGCTCTGTCTAGCTACCTTACAGAGTGCGGTATCAAGGAAGGGACGCTTTGGGGGCCCCAAGGCCGACCGCAAGCGATCCTAGAATCCTTGATTAGTCAAAAAGGTCGTCATAGTCGTCAGTTCTTCATTTCGTTTAGCAAACTCAGTGTACAAATTATTGGCAACCAGTCAATTCAGTTTCGGCAAAAAAGGCTGACGAAACTACCTATTCGGAGCACTGGCCCGGAGTAGCTCTCTGGGGTGTTAGAATGTAACTTTATGTACACTTCATAGTACGTATCTAACTTTGGCCCTAACTTTGGCCCTAATCAAACTTCAAATCTGTGAACTCGGAGCAACCGACACAAATATTGATTTTGCAATGCCGATCTTTACAATTTCGTTTCGCTGCACTCCGAACCGACCTATCCTTCCTCAGACGTGCAACTCTATGCGTTGGCAATGTTTGGTGCCCAACCCCACGCGTCAAGTAGCCAGTGGCGAGATGATTCGCCCGGCATCGCGGTCGCCGCTGTCAAGATACCGCAAGGCAACAACCTCAATATTAGACCAGAGTCTGCCCTCCTCAGCCTTGCTTCCTGATTATTGCACATTACTTCCTAGTACCAGCCACGGCAGCCGCAATGGCAACAACTACCCCCGATGGCCTCCAGGCCCTGCTCACGGCAGTTGGAGTCGAGGACCCAATCCCATCCTTCCCATTGGCGGACACACAGAACAATCCCTTGGGCATCTACCTCTCCTACCTAGCGGAAAGCCTTGTCAAACTCACTGAGTGCGAACCACAGGTGGCTTACGATTCGATTCACTGGCCAAATGAACTAGGTGACCTGGCCGTGGTGCTGCCACGGCTTCGACTGCAAGATGTCAAGTTAGAGGAACTTGCCGCTGATCTCATTCAGAGGGTAGGTGTAGCCTTATTCCAATCTCGGTTCTCTCAAAGGCCCAATGATCTCTCTCAGTCTAACGCACACATTTCGGCCAACAGTTCCCAGCTTCGCCCCTTTTCGACTGCCCGTTCGAGGATAACGTGAATGTACGGTTTTATTTCTCCGCGACAACTCTTGCCCGCGTGCTTCTGCCCTACATCATCGACCGTGGGCCTTCATACGGCAAGGACCTGACACCTGGGCTCCGAGAGCCCGACAACCCTGATGCTGGTCGCAAGAAGATCGTGGTTGAGTTCTCATCACCCAACCTCGGAAAGGAATTTGATGGCTCTCACTTGCGGAGCACTATCATCGGTGCGTATATCGCATCCTTGTACGAGGAAATGGGCTGGGATGTCGTCAGAATGAACTTCCTCGGCGACTGGGGCATGCACATTGGCCTGCTAGCCGTGGGATGGTCCAGGTTTGGCTCGGAGGAAGACTTCCAAGCCGACCCGCTCAGACATCTGCTTGACGTGTACGCGCAGATTGAGAAGCTGTTCAAGCCTGAGCAGGAGGCTGCGAAGAAGCTGCGCAACGAGCACCAAGACAGCTCCGCGATTGAGAGCGAGGGGATATCGGGCGAAAGAAACGTATTTTTCAGAAAGATGGAAGACGGTGATCCAGATGCCCTTGCGCTGTGGAAGCGGTTTCGCGAGGTCTGTATCCCGAAATACACTGACCTGTACGCGCGCCTGAACATCAAGTTCGACGATTATTCGGGAGAATCAGATGTCAGCAACGAGACAGTTGCCGAGGTCGAGGCGATTCTGACAGAAAAGGGAGTTTATGAGGAGATCGACGGAGCTTGGGCCCTGGACTTCAAGAAATGCGGATCAGGCGGCCTTGGATCGAGTATTCTGCGATACCGAAGTGGCACGACAAGCTACTTACTGCGGGATATCTGCGCGGTTCTGGAGCGGAGTAGAAAATACTCTTTCGACAAGATGATCTATGTCGTCTCGGCGAAGCAAAACCAACATTTTGCACAGATTTTCAAGGCCCTGGAATTAATGGGGCATTCTGATCTCGTGGAGAAACTCGAGCATGTTAGCTTTGGAAAAGTCCAGGGCTTGTCGGCGAAGGAGGGCAGTAGTGGATTGTTGCTAGGTGACATTCTCGATCAATGCCAGTCTGCCATTAGCAGGCTCTTGGAGGTAGACCCGGCGAACACTCAAGAGTTTCAAGGAGGGGACAGATTGAGAGTTTCGGATGCTCTTGGTGGAATCAGCCTCATGGCGCAGGATCTGTCTATGAGGCGAGGGGGTAATTTCCAATTTGATATCGCCAAGATGGCCACAACGGAAGGATGGACTGGCATCGCCTTAGAAGAGTCGTACGCGAAGCTCAGTACGAAGCTCAATGGCGCGGCCATAGATCGACACGAGCTCGAAAGTACGGACTACTCACTGTTCGAAGAGAAACAGGCGTATACTGACGTTCTCCGGCTCCTCGCCCAGTTTCCTGGGATCGTCAAGTCATCGCTCAAACCTCTGGAATCATCAACCATCCTCGCACTGCTGTACCGTATTGTTGACTCACTGCAGCTCGTTTGGGATGAAGAAGCGGAGGATGGAAGTTTACAGGCTGGTGGCTCACAACAAGTTCTTGCGCAACTGGCCTTCTACCAGAGCGTGCGCCAAGTTCTGGAGAATGGCATGAGGATGGTTGGCTTGGTACCAATGACGACGTAAGTCTGTGATACCCTAGATTTTCATGACTGACAAAGCTGTAGAGAGACTGCAGTGGCGTCTTTGGAGGCGACTGAAGATGGACCCATCGAAGCAACTGAACACGCACCTCTGGAAGCGACTGAAGGTGGACCCATTGAGGCGACTGAACATGCACCTCCGGAAGCGACTGAAGGTGGACCCATCGAAGCGACTGAACACGCACCTCCGGAAGCGACTGAAGGTGGACCCATCGAAGCGGCTGAACACGCACCTCCGGAAGCGACTGAAGATGGACCCATCGAACCAACTGAACACGCACCTCCGGAAGCGACTGAAGATAGGCCCATCGAACCAACTGAACACGCACCTCCGGAAGCGACTGAAGATAGGCCCATCGAACCAACTGAACACGTACCTCTGGAAGCGACTGAAGGTGGACCCATCGAAGCGACTGAAGGTGGACCCATCGAAGCGACTGAACACGTACCTCTGGAAGCCACTGAAGAAGCACCGGTGGAAGTTACTAAAGAAGCACTGGTGGAAGTTGCTAAAGAAGCACCGGTGGAAGTTACTGCACACGCTTCGTCGGAGGCAACTGAACATGCAAGTGAGGAACCTAAAGTTGCACCATTGGATCCTGAGAGTGCGCCTTCTAAAACTGAAGATGCAGCGTCGGAAGTTGAACATGCACCCCTGGAACCAGAAGATGCATCGTTGAAGGCTGAAGACTAGCCGTTGTTCCAACGGCTAGAGCAAGTGGCGGTATGAATCATGTTTCTCATGGCAGTGGTCTCAACAGGCCGTACAACTCAGGCCTAGAGGTAGAGGCCTGGCCATGTCGCGCCTGTACTAGTACGCTCCCAATTTGGCCAACTTTGAACTTTATATAGGGGAGCCAGTTTGAGACTCCATACCCTCCCCTATCCCCTCTCGCTCGATTTTACTATTCAACAACGACCTCACAGACCACAGACCTATGTTAAGGCCACGGTTCGTCTCTGTGGCAAGATAGCTTAGGTGAGGGCTTTTGAATCCTACACGGATGGTTTCTTATTCCGCGTGCTTCGCTCCGTAACTTCCAACTACCTCTAATTCTTGACACTACCGACGCCGCAAGAGCCTTGTAGCAGCCCGAAAGTCACAGTCCTCATTGGTGGGACGTCTCATCCGATTGATCTATGGATTATTTCAGATAAGGCTGTGGATGTTTCTGTATCCAATCTATGATGCACTTTAGTCACCACCAACAATGTACATATACGTCGCATGGAGAGTTCCAATTCATGACATTGCGTCCCATGGAAATGGACAAGAGCACAACGCTCCTCGTGCGAGGCTCTCTAGTAGCACAGGCCACCACTCTATATTTCCAAGGTGACGTCCGAGCCATTTGATCTAAATACAGAAGGGACTTTTAAGGCCAGCAGATTGCTACAGGTCAATGCACTTCGCTCTGACCTTCCTGCTCCGGTACAATAAAGCATTCTTCATACATGGTAATGCAAATCATGACCCAGAGGAAAAGGAAAACAAAGTATCTGTTAATACAGGGGTATTTCTGGGGCATAAGCGTCGCAAAAGGTTAGAAAATCCAGCGCAAAAGAAGCGACTCCAAGCCAGCGTGTTAGTAGTACAGTATGTTGTCCAGTGGGTCCCGGGAAGGAAACGATCAAAGGGTATATTTGAACATGATTCACGCGTGTGCATCTGAAAGTGAAAATCCTTTCCGGTCCTTCTCTTGCCATTGTTATCGTCGCGGAAGGCACTCTGGCAACCATCTGCTGTCTGGAGTGACAACTGTTGAATGCAGCAGCCATTCTCTCAAGCGGCTCGGCCGACGACAGTTCATTGACAATGTCGCTCATCTGGAACGTGCTCGCAAGCATCGGGCAAGTGTGACATTCGCTTTGAAGCGACAGCCTGTTGTTCCGAGGATTGATGCGTCTCATTAGTCTCGAAGCCTGTAAAATCCTTATTTTGGCCAGGAACAGCGGCGGTCCAATTGGAACCCAACATTCTAACTACTGAGGGCGCTGATGTCGGCAGAGAAGGCCACATATGCGAGGTATTTGACTTGGTAGGTGACAGACCCTTTAAAAACTTCTTCACTGACTTCTTCTTACTCAAAGCTCGACCTCTCCGCTCGCCATCATGGCCAGCATCCTGGGGCATGGAACCAGGGCTTTCGGGAACTTCTAACGACTCTGCTTCTTCCGGGGACAGAGTAGGAAAACTCGCGTCCGGGTTTTGATCATGGTGCTGCATAAATCTTCCGTGGTGTGAAGCATGGCGTATGGGGGCAGGAGCACGCGTCTCGACAGTGGCAGTCGTTCGATGATGAAGGCTATCTCGATCGAGGTATGGATTCACAGGAACAGATTCGGTAGGGTAGCTACCTTCGAGGTCGTATGCCAGAGGATCCGCCGGATTGAAGTAGGTTAGTGTTTCTTCGACCGTGCCAGTATTGTTGCTGATGATTGGGATGTCATGCAGGTATGCGTGCCCATAAGCTCCTAGGAAAAATGCATACTGGACGAGGGCTTCTGGTGGTTGCAAATAGCGGTAGTCCCAATGCGCTTGCACAGCGTCAGGTAGCTTGTGTCTTTCAAGGGCATCTCTGAGTTCCTGAAGCTTGGAATCGCTGATTTTTGTCCAGTCGACTGTGTTCCAGTCACATCCTTGCCGATGTAAGCTAGAAACGGCGTCTGCCAGGTATGACTGTTTGAATAGCAGCGACTGAACCATGGTGCTCAGTGACCATCCGACAACTTTCTCATTTTCAACCTGATGGTCGGTCGAATGTCGCGTCCAAGCTTCAAAGGAGTCAAAACAGCTGTTGCAGCATGGACAGCCCCATGCCTTCTTTTCCGGAAGGTGTGCGCAAGCATGGTTTAAATGCTCCGTGCACAACCCTTTCCATCCCTTTTCGCAATTCTCTACACAGGCCGGGCCATGGTCCTTCTCGTGATGCTGAATAAAGTGTTCCTGTCTCTTGAAAGTCTTCATTGGGGAGCAATTACGACACTGCCACTCTTTTGTCTGTTCACAATGTTCTTTCTGATGCCTGGCCCAGACCCTTTTGTTCGCGAAGGAAACGTTGCAGGCAATGCATATTTCCTTTGAAGGCAAGTTCGTGAGGGAGTATTGATTGTCTGTTTCAGTGGGCTGGTGAACAGAGGAAACCTGGGGATAGCCACGGTTGGATCGATGCTGGTTTATTCCTGCTAGCAGCCCTCCTGAAGTTATGCTCTGTGATTGGCTTGGAATCGAAAGGCTGGACGATTGTGAAGAACCTGACACCACCGAGAATTCCGAATACTGGGAGCTTCGGTTCGAGCTAGAGGTCGTAGAGGCTTTTCACATCAGAAGTCAGCGTCGGACATGTGGGAAGACATCATCAAAAGAGCATTCCCGATCAGTGTTTAGACATTCCCATCAACCTTTGAAGAGAGGAGCCAGAAAACTATTACGGTGGTCGGGTGTATGCTGACTGATAGAAATGTTTTCAACTGACTCACATCGGGAGCTGTACATATTCGCCCAGCTGAGGATTTGATCAATGGAAAATTGACTGAAAATCTTTGCAAGTTGCAGTTTTTGTGTCTCTGAGCAGTTAAGGTAGATAGGTTGCAACGTATGCCAAAGTGCTAAGGACCCTTCGCTAAGGTTGTAGGGAATAAGTTGTAATGGCCGAGGACATGCCTCTGTCGCCATCTTGAACGTAGGTTTCTGTAGGAAGGCAGCCGCGTACGAAAGTGAGAAGGCGGGGGAGAGTCACAGCCTTATGAGGCGAGGGAAAGTGTCGCGGCAATCGCTACCAAAAAAAGGGACAATAAGTAGCAAAGAAACCACCAAAAAGGCCATCGGGTGGTAGTCGATGCCAGGGGTACATGGCCTGCCTCATGGCCGGCCACGAGACGCAATGCTGAAGAAAGATATAGTGACATTTCCTCAGCAAGAACCTTGGGTTCGTGTACTGGTGTGGTTCAAAAATATTTTCCGCCTAGATAATTCTGCCACAATTTCGGCGCTCGAGTTTCATTGTCTAAATACTGCCTACGATTCCAGGCGTCTCCTCACCAAAACTCGTCTAAACCAGTGGGCGCCAGCCCCCTACATTCCTTCAATCTTACCTAAAAGCTTAACTGAGGAAAGTTCGATTATGATACTCTGTGGATTACAGTTATTTTTCTTCGCCTGATGAGGCGGATTCATTAGCCATAATAAGCGCCCCTGCTTTTCATAGCTCATACATACGCGCACAACTAATGATTATGCATAGAAGTATCGTGGAGCAACTACCTTGACTGCACAAGGCGGTGAAAATTAGTGGTCTGGAAGATATTTTTGAACGACACTTCCGTAGTGCGATCGAGTTTCGTCCTTTGGGACCCAGGCTATCTAGATGAAGTATGGTGCCAGATGCGGCTTACGTAGATCAGGGGAAGCTACCAAAAAGTTTCACTGCCAAGAAAAGTCGTTTTCAAGATATGGATATTTTTGGACATAGGATGCCTTCGAAACCCGGATATGCATATGTACTTTCCCTCCTTCCGCTCGTGCTCAACCTTGGAATTGGGTCCAGCTCACTGCTTGATCGCAAGCATCTTGAGTAACGATCAGATCCACCGCGAATCTATCATGGAAACCCGTAGCCGAGGTATTTGCGCACACACCTAAGGAAACATCGGTTTCATAAGCTGTGTTTCCTGTGCGTCAGTTACCCTGGAGAGCCACGCGAGCATTGGATCCCAATCCCAGGGCAGAGAGAGCGAAGGAATAAGATGGGGCCAATTAACGCCA
>Ga0335072_10001128_pt1 | contig 44930 bp, 37 predicted proteins | sample Lox_Sample_21_FD_206725 | JGI IMG/M metagenome (GOLD analysis project Ga0335072, IMG submission 206725) | Soil microbial communities from Loxahatchee National Wildlife Refuge, Florida, United States - Lox_Sample_2.1 | ecosystem: Environmental > Terrestrial > Soil > Wetlands | place: USA... | reverse complement strand
GAGCGAGGAACCGCTCGAGCCGTTGGCCGACGACGTTCCCGAGGACGGTCCGGCAGTGCTGCGGGTGCGCATCACCGCAGACGCGGCCCGCGCCTTCTCCCAGCGCGCCATCAAGGTCGTCGGGCAGGGCCGTCCGCCCTGTCCGCTCTGCGGCCTGCCGCTCGACCCGGCCGGCCACGTGTGCCCGCGGCAGAACGGACACCGGGTCGGGCATGGCTGATGCGTCAGCTGCCAGCAGGTCGCGGCGGGGTCGGCGGGGCAAAGCCACCGGACCCGCTGCCGTGCCCGAAGCGCCGCCCGGCGCCAGAGCAAAGCCGGGAGTTCCGGCGGGCAGTCCGCCCGCTCCGGGCGCCGGCGATGAGGTCTGCGGTGACAGTGCCCTCGAGGCGGCCAACCTCCGCCTGCTGACTCACGGCGAGCTGGAGGTCCAGGGTCGGCTCGTCGATGCGTCGAACGCCACGATGTACTGCAGCGTCGGATACGAGGGTGCCGAGGCAGCCTGCGTGTACAAGCCAGTCGCGGGCGAACGGCCGCTGTGGGACTTCCCGGACGGCACGCTGGCCGGCCGCGAGCTCGCCGCCTACCTGGTCTCCCGCGCGGGCGGCTGGGACGTCGTGCCGCCGACCGTGTACCGGGACGGGCCATTCGGCCCCGGGATGTGCCAGCTGTGGGTGGACGCTGACCAGAACGTGGACCTGGTCGAGCTGGCGCGCAGCGGAGGCGACGAGCGGCTGCGCCAGATGGCCGTGTTCGACGCGATAGTGAACAACGCCGACCGCAAGATCGGCCATCTGCTGCCCACGTCGGACGGTCATCTGTACGGCTGCGATCACGGGGTGTGCTTCGGAGCGGAGTACAAGCTGCGCACGGTGCTCTGGCAGTGGCGCGGCAAGAAGCTGACCCCGGCCGCGCTCGCCGGGCTGCGCCGCTCGCACGCTGCCATGACGACCGGAGAGCTGGCCGCGGAGCTACACAGCTGGCTGACGCCGCTGGAGGTTGCTGCGACGGTGGGCCGGGTCGAGCGGTTGCTTGCGCTCAAGACGCATCCGTACCCGCCGAGCGACTGGCCCGCCGTCCCCTGGCCGCCGATCTAGCGGCCGCGCTGGCTAGCGGCCGCCATGCTCCCCGCGGCGCCGCAGGTAGCGCTCGAACTCGCGGGCGATGGCGTCGCCGCTTGCCTCCGGCAGGTCGGTCGCGTCCTTCGCCTCCTCGAGGCTGCGCACGTACTCGGCCACGTCGCTGTCCTGCTCGGCCAGCTCGTCCACGCCACGTTCCCAGGCTCGTGCCTCCGCGGGCAGATCCTGGAGCGGGAGGGAGATGTCGAGAATGTCCTCGACGCTGCGCAGCAGCGCCAGCGTCGCCTTGGGACTGGGCGGCTGCGCGACGTAGTGCGGCACCGCCGCCCAGAGCGACACGGTCTGCATGCCGGCGGCTGAGCACGCCTGCTGCAGAACTCCGACGATGCCGGTAGGCCCCTTGTAGTCCACTGGCTCCACATGCAGCTGGGCTGCCAGCTCGGCCCCGGATGTCGCGGCCGTGACCTGCAGCGGCCGGGTGTGCGGCGAGTCCGCGAGCAGCGCGCCCAGCAGAATGACCAGCTCGACACCGAGTTCAGCGAATGCGCCGACAAGCTCGCCCGTGAAGCCCTTCCAGCGCATGTTGGGCTCGATGCCGTGCAGCAGGATCAGATCACGACCCGCCTCGGGCGGATGGGCGACAGCCAGGCGCGTGGTCGGCCAGACGAGATCCTCTGCCGTGCCCTCGCTCACCTCCATCACCGGCCGGGTGACCTGGAAGTCGTAGTAGTCCTCCGGGTCGATCTCGCCGATTGCCTTGGCGTCCCAGGCCGAGGTCAACTGACTGATGGCAGTGCTCGCGGCTTCGCCAGCGTCATTCCAGCCCTCGAAGGCTGCGATAAGCGCAGGCGAGGTCAGCTTGCCTGCAGCGTCGAGCTCGATCGCCAGCCACCTCCCATCGCTGCACCGCAACCAGACGCGCCCCCGGGCCGGTTCGGCCGGGCTCGTTGCCCCAAGCCTATGTTCTGTTGCCCGAGAGCCAAGAAAAGACCGCCTTCTCGGTGGGATTCCGGGTGCTCCCTAGGATGTGTTCGTCATGTCGGGATCTGGACAGCGCGCCGTTACCGGTGGTGTCGCAGGCGGTGGTGTCGGAGGCGGTGGTGTCGCGGGCGGTGGTGCCGCAGCCGGTGACCCCGCGATCGTCAGTCAGCTACCGCCAGTCGGAGGGAACGCCGTGCTTCAGGCCGTCATGTTCGATATGGACGGCCTGCTGGTCGATTCCGAGCCGCTGTGGTTCCAGGCCGAGAATGCCGTCATGGAGCGCCTCGGCGGGAGCTGGGCGGAAGCCGACCAGCACCTGCTCGTCGGCGGCTCCATGGAAGCCACCGTCCGCTACCTCCTGAGTAAGGCGAGCAGGCCCGCCGAACCGGACGCCGTCGCTCGCTGGCTGGTGGAGGCGATGGTGGCGTTGCTGACCACCGAGCCGCTGCCGGTGCTGCCGGGTGCGCTTGAGCTGCTCAGCGAGGTCCGGAACGCCGGGCTGCCGCACGCGCTCGTAACGTCGTCTGAGCCCGAGATTGTCGAGGCCGTCTTCGCGCGGCTGGGCCGCGGTGCGTTTCCGGTGACCGTTTGTGCCGCCGACGTGGCGCACGCCAAGCCAGACCCGGAGGGCTACGTGCTGGCCGCAGCGAAACTCGGGGTGGACCCACGGGCGAGCATCGCCCTGGAGGACTCGCAGAACGGGGTCCGGGCGGCAGAGGCAGCCGGGTACCACGCGGTTGCCGTGCCCAGCATGGTCCCGATCGCCGTGGAGCCGGGCCGCGTCGTGCTCGACTCGCTTGCCGGCGTCACGCTGGCCGATCTCGCCGCCTGGACAGGCCTGGAGCTGCCGTCCACCGCGAGTCTTGGTCCAGCTAAATCATGATGAACGGGGCATATGCCTTAGATGTCGAGTCGGCCAGCGCTCGCGCTCGTGACCTGATGGGTCGTCGTGTTGGACCTGTGGCCGTTCTTTGGTGAGCAGATCCAACATCACGACCCATCAGGCCAGTTCGGCAGGCGGCAGGCCACAGAATTTGTGCGAGACTGGAGCCATCACGCCTAAGTCACGCACTATCGCGTGACCACTGAGGGGAGGCGAGAGTGAACTCCTGGCTGAGTTTCGTGAACGGCAGCTTCGCTGGCCCAGTTTGCCTGGTCATAACAATTGTCGGACTTGTCCTGAGCGTGATCGTCTGGCGCAAGAAGGGCGCTCGCAGCGGGATCCGGGGCGTTGCCTGGTCACTGCTGCCGTTCGCGGTATGGCTGACGCACGCGCTCGGCCTCGTCGGCCGCATCGTGTCTGCCGTGGTCCAGTTCGGGACCAGTTTCGTGTTCTCGCCCAAGGCGTGGCTCGGAGTCATCCTCCTGCTCGTGGCGGCGCTGCTGTTCATGGTCTCCGGAGGCATCCCGCTGGTGCGCTGGCGCAGGAAGCATGACCGGAAGCGCAATGGCCGGTCCGGACGCGGCGGTGACGGCGGCCAGCAGGTGGCGGTGCAGCAGCCGAAGCGCAGCCAGCCTGCCGTTGCCCCAGCTGACGACGACCTCAGCGACGTTCGGGACATCCTGAAGCGCCACGGGATCAGCTGACCAGGCGCGAGCCGTCGCGGTCTGCCTGAATCATGTCCCGGCGTCTCCGGTAGAGGTGCCTGACCGTTGAGCCCGGTGCGAGGCACTTAGTTTCGCTTGACGCTCCCGGCTTCTTCAGCGCGGCTATGAGTACGCGCATGGTGCCTGTCCAGTCACGATTACGGTTACTGCCCGTTACAGCGCGTGCTGTAGCGGGCTGATCTGCATTCGGTCACAATCGAGCCACGACGATTTCGCTAGGGTTGGCGTGAAACAAGAAACTTGGCATCCTCCAACCAAGAGTTTCCGAGTTGCCTTCATCTCACAAGGTGGTCTCCGGCTAGGCGGCTGGCGCCTCGCGTGTCCAGCCGACGGATTGGTCCGATGGTGACGTCTCGACGAGATCGGGCCTGGCTACCGTACTGGTCAGGCCGCTGGCGCTGCTCGGGCTGACAGGAAGGCTGGCGGAGTCGGAGTGACGAGCTAATGGCGGCGCCGCTTGAGATATCTCCGGCGGAAGCCGAAGCCAGCCCTGAAGATGTTGTCCAAGGCCTATCCGCCCGGCGCATCGAGGGCCGCTCGCTTGGGCAGATTGCCTGGCTGCGACTGCGGCGTGACAAGGTCGCCATGGGCAGTGCGGTCTTCGTGCTGTTTCTTATCGCGGTCGCTGTCGTGGGGCCGTTCTTTGTGCAGAACCCCGACACCTATCACGCCAACCTTCTGAATCAGACGCTGCTGAGTCCCAACGGCCCGTTCGGCGGCATTAGCGGCGCTCACCCATTCGGGATCGAGCCTGACACCGGCCGGGATGTCCTGAGCATGGTCGTCAACGGTGCCCGTTTCTCGCTGATCATCGCATTCCTGTCCACCGTGCTCGCGGTCGTCATCGGAGTGTTTTTCGGGATCATCGCCGGTTACTTCGGCGGCTGGGTCGACACGCTGATCGCGCGGACCATGGACGTGTTTCTTGCTTTCCCGCTCCTGGTCTTCGCGATCGCCCTGGTCGGCGTGCTGCCGAACAGGACCGACCTCATCGGGATCGCACTATCCGGCAACGGGCTCCGCATTGTCACGCTGATCTTCATCATCGGCTTCTTCAGCTGGCCGTACATGGGTCGGATCATCCGTGGCCAGACGCTGTCGCTGCGCGAGCGCGAGTTCGTGGACGCGGCCAGAAGCCTCGGCGCTCGCGGGCCTTACATCCTGTTCCGCGAGCTCCTGCCGAACCTGTGGGGCCCGATCCTGGTCTACGCCACGCTGCTGATCCCGACCAACATCCTGTTCGAGGCCGCTTTGTCGTATCTCGGGGTCGGCATCATCCCGCCTACTCCGAGCTGGGGCGAGATGCTCTCCAACGCGGTGATCAACGGCTACTACTACATCGATCCGATGTACATGGTCATCCCGGGCATGGCCATCTTCCTCACGGTCATGGCCTTCAATCTCTTCGGCGACGGGCTGCGAGACGCCCTCGATCCGAGGAGCCGCTAACTCGAAGCTTCCCCATTCCGAACCAATGCGCAGTAACGACAGGAGGCGTTTCCCCCCGATGAATAGACGCAAGGGTCTGGTGCTCGGCGCCCTCACGGCGACGGCAGCACTGACGCTGGCCGCGTGCGGGAGCTCGACGTCGGGCTCCAAGACGGCCAGCACCACTAGTACCGCCAGCTTCAATGAGGGCATCACTAAGGTGGTCAACCCCTCGAACACCAAGACGAACGGCACGCTGACGTTCGACATGGCAGTCACGCCTGACTCCACGGACTACGACAACACCTACTACGCCTTCATGTGGGACTTCGTGCGGCTCTACAGCATGTCGCTGCTGACCTACAAGTCGTGCCCGGGCGCCTGCGGCGAGCAGCTGGTGCCCGACCTGGCCACCGGACTCGGCACGGTCAGCGACAACGGCCTGGTCTGGACGTACCACATTCAGCCGGACGTCAAGTTCCAGAACGGCACTGTCGTCACGGCACAGGACGTCAAGTACGGCATCGAGCGGACCTACGCCAAGAACCTGCTCCCGAACGGGCCGACCTACTACCAGGTGCTGCTGGGCGACACCGGTTACAAGGGCCCGTACGCTGACCCGAAGACGCCTCTCACCTCGGTGACCACGCCGAACTCCACCACCATTCAGTTCCACCTCCTGCACCCGTTCTCGGACTTCAACTACGTGGTTGCCCTGCCGCAGAGCACGCCGGTGCTGCCGAGCTGGGACACCGGAGCGCACAGCGGGGCCAACTTCCAGCTCGACCCGATCTCGACCGGCCCCTATGAGTTCCAGAGCTACACGCTCAACAAGCAGCTCACCCTGGTCAAGAACCCGAACTGGAACCCGGCGACCGACCCGCAGGCCAAGCAGCTGGTCAACAAGATCGTCGTGAACATGAACATGAACCAGAACACGGTCGACCAGAATCAGATCGCGGGCTATGCCGACATCGACATGCAGGGCCTGGGTGTTCAGACTGCTGCCAAGGCCAAGATCCTCACGACGCCGTCGCTCAAGGACAATGCCGATGACGCGATCAACGGCTTCCTGCGGTTCGCTTACCTGAACGAGAAGGTCATCCCGAACGTGCACTGCCGGGAGGCCATCGAGTACGCGGCCGACAAGACCACTCTTCAGGACGCTTACGGCGGCTCGGTGATAGGCGGCGAGATCGCCACGACGGTGATGCCGCCGAACATCATCGGCTACAAGAGCTTCGACCTGTACAACTCGACGAGCATGCCGGGAGGCGACGTCGCCGCGGCCAAGGCTCAGCTGAAGCTCTGCGGAAAGCCCAACGGCTTCAACGTCGGCGTGGCCTACCGGTCAGACCGTCCCCAGGATGTCGCGGCGGCATCGGCCCTTGAGGCTGCACTCGCGACGGTCGGGATCAAGACCACGCTGGATGGCTACCCGACGGGCACGTACTACAGCAACTACGCCGGCGTGCCCGCGTACGTGCACAGTCACGACCTCGGGATCGCCATGGGCGGCTGGGGTGCTGACTGGCCGGACGGCTACGGCTTCCTGGACGAACTGTCGAACGGCGACACGATCGCGTCCGCTGGCAACACCAACATCGCCGAGATCAACGACCCGACGATCAATTCCCTGTTCGCCCAGGCCGCGAATGACAACAACGCCGCGTCCCGGCTCGCTATCTGGCCGGAGATCGACAAGGACATCATGGCCCAGGCGGCCATCCTGCCGATCGTCTACCAGAAGGTGCTTCTGTACCGGAACCCGGACGTGACCAACGTCTACATGGACTCGTACTACGGCATGTACAACTACGCCGTGCTCGGGCTCAAGTAGCCGCCGGGCGATTAACACAGCACAGAAGATCGCACGAGAAAGCAGGTGAGTGCGCCGGTATCCGCCCGACCGGGCGGATACCGGCGCCGCACAACGTGATTACTTTCATGATCAGGCGGCTCCTCGCCACCGTGATACTGCTGGTCATCGTCAGCGCGATCACGTTCGCGATCTTTTTCCTGCTGCCCAGGCTGGCGGGGCAGACTCCCTATGACCTCGCGGCCAGGTACGTGGGTCGCAATCCCATCCCGTCGCAGATCCGCGCCATGGAGGTCCGGCTCGGCCTGAACGAGCCGGTGCCAGTACAGTTCGGCCGGTTCCTCAAGGGCATCGTGTTCGGCGAGACCTACAGCGTCGGGAACAGCCGGGTCTACTGCGGGCCGCCATGCCTTGGTTATTCCTGGCGCAACCAGCAGCCGGTCTGGCCGCTGCTGGTCAGCAACATTCCGGTGACGGCGTCACTGGCCATCGGCGCGGCGGTGCTGTGGGTGATCGGGGGCGTGGCCATCGGCGTGCTGTCGGCGCTGCGCCGGGGGAGCGTTTTCGACCGTTCGGCGATGGCGACCGCACTGGCCGGGGTGTCGCTGCCGATCTTCTTCACCGGGCAGATCGCGCTGCTGCTCTTCAGCTACAAGTGGCGGATCTTCAACGTGCAGTACGTTGGCATCACTTCGAACCCGCTGGAGTGGGCGAAGGCGCTGGTGCTGCCGTGGATCACGCTGGCGTTCCTGTACTCGGCGCTGTACGCCCGGCTGACGAGGGCCGGGATGCTCGAGACGATGAACGAGGACTACATCAGGACAGCCCGGGCGAAGGGGCTTCCCGAGCGAAGAGTGATCTTCAAGCACGGATTGCGGGCCGCGCTGACACCGATCCTGACCATCTTCGGCATGGACCTCGGCTTGCTGCTCGGCGGCGCGGTGCTGACGGAGTTCACCTTCAGCCTGCACGGGCTTGGCCTGTTCACCATCCTTGCCATCGACAACTCAGATCTGCCCGAGATCATGGGCGTAGTGCTCCTCGCCTCCTTCTTCATCGTGATCGCGAACATGCTTGTGGATATCCTCTACGCCGCCATTGACCCGAGAGTGAGGCTCGTATGACGGCGGCCGACGGTACGGCCGCGCCCGAAGGTCCGGCTGCCGGCGGCGCCGCTGCTGCAGGCGGCACTGTCCCGCCAGAAACGAGGCCGACGGCCGTGCCAGCACGGCGGCGCGGCTTCCGCGAGTTCCGCGAGAATGCGGCGCGGCGCCAGGGTGACCTGCCAGCTCGCAGCACTTCCGTCCTCCCGCCGACCTCGGGCGCGATGCTCGAAGTCCGGGAGCTGCGCATCAGCTTCCCGACCGACGATGGCGTGGTCAAGGCCGTGGACGGCCTCACGTTCTCGCTGCAGCGCGGGCGCACGCTCGGCATCGTGGGCGAGTCCGGCTCCGGCAAGAGCGTGACCAGCCTGGGCATCATGGGACTGCACCAGCACAGCCGGGCGGAGATCTCCGGACAGGTCTGGCTCGACGGTGAGGAACTCATCAGTGCCAGCCCCGATCGGGTTCGCCTGCTGCGCGGCAGCAAGATGGCGATGATCTTCCAGGACCCGCTGTCGGCCCTGCACCCGTACTTCACTGTCGGATCGCAGATCAGCGAAGCCTTCCTCATCCATAACAAAGTCGGCAGGAAGGCCGCCAGGAAGCACGCGATCGACATGCTCGGCCGGGTGGGCATTCCGCAGCCAGCCACGCGGGTGGATGACTACCCGCACCAGTTCTCCGGTGGCATGCGGCAGCGGGCCATGATCGCGATGGCCCTGTGCTGTAACCCGGAGCTACTGATCGCCGACGAGCCGACGACCGCGCTGGACGTGACGGTGCAGGCCCAGATTCTGGACCTGATCTCTGACTTGCAGCGGGAGTTCGGCTCGGCCGTGATCATCATTACCCACGATCTCGGCGTCGTGGCCGAGCTGTCCGACGAGATCCTCGTCATGTACAGCGGCCGGATCGCCGAGTACGGGTCGGCCGAGGACATCTTCTCGCGTGCGGCGCACCCCTATGCGTGGGGACTGCTGAACTCGATGCCACGAATAGACGAGGCGCGGCTCGAGCGCCTGGTTCCGATCATGGGCACCCCGCCGAGCCTGATCAACGTGCCGCCTGGCTGCCCGTTCCATCCGCGCTGTGACTATGCGACTCTGACCGACGGCCGCAGCCTGACGGAGGTACCAGAACTGCGCGAGATAGAACCTGGCCATCTGGTCGCGTGCCACCTGACCGGATCACAGCGGGCGACGCTGCGACCCGAGCGAGTGCGGTCGTTCACCAGCGCGGCCGCCGAGGAGGACGAATGAGCGCCGCGGCGACCACGGTGCCGGCAGCCGAAAGCGCGAGTGCCGGCGGCGACGCGCTGCTGCGAGTGACAGGACTGCAGAAGCATTTCCCGGTGACGCGAGGCATCATCCTCCGCCAGAAACTCGGTGCCGTGCAGGCCGTCGACGGTATCGACTTCGCCGTCACCGCGGGCCAGACACTCGGCCTGGTGGGGGAGTCGGGCTGCGGGAAGACGACTACCGGGCGGCTGCTGACCCGGCTGCTCGAACCGACTGGCGGGCAGATCATCTTCGACGGCCGGGACATTACGCATCTGTCTGCAGGACGAATGCGTCCGCTGCGCCGCGATGTGCAGATGATCTTCCAGGACCCGTACTCGTCGCTGAATCCGCGGCAGACAGTCGGCGCGATCGTCGGCGCGCCGTTCCGGCTTCAGGGCGTCAAGACCGAGCTCGGCACCAAGCAGACCGTGCAGGGCCTGCTTGAACTCGTCGGACTGAGCCCGGAGCACTACAACCGCTACCCGCATGAGTTCTCGGGCGGCCAGCGGCAGCGCATCGGCATTGCCCGCACGCTGGCGCTCAAGCCCAAGCTGATCGTCGCGGACGAGCCAGTCTCCGCGCTGGATGTCTCTATCCAGGCCCAGGTGGTGAACCTTCTCGAGGACCTGCAGGCCGAGCTCGGACTCACCTACGTCGTCATCGCGCACGATCTATCGGTCGTCCGGCACATCAGCGATACCGTGGCGGTCATGTACCTCGGCAAGCTCGTCGAGGTGGCCGACCGGGACTCGCTCTACGCTCGGCCTCATCACCCGTACACAGTCGCCCTGATGTCGGCGATCCCGGTACCTGAGCCCGTGCGCAGTGCGGGCGGCACCCGCGAGCGCCGCGAGCGCATCCGGCTCGTGGGTGATGTGCCGAGTCCGATTAATCCACCGCCCGCGTGCCGGTTCCACACCCGATGCTGGAAGGCGCAGGACATCTGCCGGCAACTGGAGCCGCCGCTCGCGGAATTCGCCCCCGGCCACAACGTGGCGTGCCATTTCCCGGAGAACGCGACCACGCCGTAGTCCGCCGCGGTCCCGCGAGGACATTGCAGGGGAACCGTGGCCGGCCCCGTAGCGGGCGGGACGGAGAACGGCCGCGTCCGGCCCGCCCGGCACCAGTGACGATAGGGAGAAGCGGCCCTCGGTGTCAAGCTATATCTCGTCCGTGCGCTGCTCCGGGGATCCATCAGTCGGGAGGCTGGCAGCCAGCGTCGCGGAGTGCGCCGGCGCCGGGGGAGCCGCGGCCGGAGGGGGGGTCGCGGCCGGAGGGGGAGTCGCGGCCGGAGGGGAAGCGGGCGGAGGGGAAGCCGCCGGAGGGGAAGCCGCCGGAGGGGACGCGGCCGGAGGGGAAGCCGCCGGAGGGGAAGCCGCCGGCGGAGGCGAAGTCGCCGACTCCAGGGAGGTGGGTTGGGCTGAACCGACGTCCGCGGGCAGCGGCGGCGGCGTTCCGCCGTAGACCGGGCAGAGCGCCTGGAAGGAGCACCAGTCACAGAGCCTGCTCTGCCGTGGCCGCCAGTCGCCCGAGGTGCGAGCACGGTCGATGGCCTGCCACAGGGCATTGATCTTGCGCTCGGTAGCGAGTAGATCGGCCTCGTCCGGCGCGTAGCGGACGATCTCGCCGTTGCCCAGGTAGATGAGCTGGAGCAACCGCGGGATCATGCCGCGCGTGCGCCAGAGCACCACGGCGTAGAACTTCATCTGGAACAGGGCCCTGGCCTCGTACTCCTCGCGCGGTGCCGTGCCCGTCTTGTAGTCGACGATCCGGATCTCGCCCGTCGGCGCGATGTCGAGGCGATCGATGTAGCCACGCAGGGTGAGGCCAGACTCCAGCATCGCCCGCACCGACATCTCCCGGTAGCTCGGCTCGATCCGGCGCGGATCCTCCAGGGTGAAGTAACGGTCGAGCATCGACGCGGCCTCGTCGAGCCAGGCGGCGTGGTCCGCCTCATCCTCGAACAAGCTGGCTAGCGCGGGCTCCTCCGCTGCGAGGCGATCCCACTGGGGCAGCAGCAGGCCACGAGCCGCGGCTGGTGTCCGGTCGGCGGCGGGCTCGTCGAAGAGCCGCTCGAGAACGGCGTGCACCAGGGTGCCGCGCGCTGCGGCCGCGCTCGGCGCCTCGGGAAGCCGGTCCACGACCCGGAAACGGTAGAGAAGCGGGCATGTCATGAAGTCGCCCGCGCGTGACGGCGACAGGCTCGGACCAGTGATGTGCTCTTCGCCCGCGGACTCCTCGGCGGCAGCCTCATCGTCACCGGCCTCTTCCGCTGACGCCACCGCGGCCGGAGCGCCGGTCGGGGAGGCGTTTGCCGAGGTGGCGTCGGCCGCGCGGGCCGCGGCCGCGTCTGAGGGGCTGCCTGCAGGGGCCGCGTCTGAGGGGCTGCCCGCGCTGCCCGCAGAGCCCACTTCGGAGGCGCTGCCCGCAGAGCCCGCGTCCGCGCCAGCCCCCGCAGGAGCCAGGTCAAAGTGGGTGTCCTCAGCAGTTGCGTCGGCCAGGGAGATCGCCTGGAGAGCCGTGTCCGGGGCGGCCTGCGCCGGCTGCGCGAGAGTTTCGCTCATGCCTCGCAGACTATGGGAGACCTCCGACATCCGGCTCTGGCGGCGCGCCGGTCTCGCCGGGTCGCGGGAGTGATCGGTGCGGGTCGCCAGCCGCGTAGCATCAAGGCGTGGCAGGTGACGTTCAGCAGGACGGCCCTCAGCAGGCGGGCCGTCCCACACGGGGCCAGAGGGCACGCCAGGATGGCCGGCTTGGCATCGTGGTCGCGCGCCCGTTTGGCATCCCGGTGTACATCTCGCCGTACTGGTTCGTGGTCGCCGCCGTTCTGGTGGTGCTGTACTCCAACACCAACACGCTGCCCGGAACGGTGAAGGGCTCAGTCGCCCGTTACCTGGTTGCGGTCGCTTTCGTCGTCCTGCTCTACCTGTCCGTCCTGGTCCACGAGCTCAGCCACAGCGTGGTCGCGCTCGCTTTCCGGCTGCCTGTCCGCCGCATCCAGCTGTACCCGCTCGGGGGCTACTCGGAGATCGAGCAGGAGCCGCCGACGCCCGGCAGGGAGTTCCTTGTGTCGGCAGCCGGGCCTGCGATGTCCCTTGCCTTGGCCGGGCTGGGGATCGGCGTGAACGTTCTGTTTAACCTGCATGGCATCCCCCGGGTGCTGCTTGACCGCCTGGTCCTGGCCAACCTCGTGGTCGGTGCCTTCAACCTGCTGCCGGGGCTGCCGCTGGACGGCGGCCGCGTCCTGCGAGCGGCCCTGTGGAAGATCACCGGCAAGAGCGGCTACTCGACCGAGCTGGCGGCCTGGGCTGGCCGGCTGATTGCTATCGCGCTCGTGGCTGTGGTGCTGGTCTCCCCGGACGGCGAGTTCGGTCTCGTCGACGGTTACGGCATCTGGCTGGTCGCGATTGCCGTGTTCATGTGGATGAGCGCCGGACAGGCGCTGCGGTCGGCGCGGGTGCGCGAGCGCTTGCCTGCCTTGCAGGCGCGCGCTCTCGCCCGGAGGGCGATCCCGATCCCGCCGAGCCTGCCTCTCGCGGAGGCCATCCGGCGCGCCGACCTGGCCCAGGCACGGGCCCTGGTCGTCGTCGACCACGACGCCAAGCCGATCGCGATCGTCAACGAGAGTGCTGTGATCGCCACGCCCGAACAGCGGCGCCCCTGGATCGATGCGGGCTCGCTCGCCCGGACCCTGGATCCGGACATGATCCTGTCCGCGGACCTGTCCGGGATGGATCTCATCGAGGCTGTGCGGAAGGCGCCCGCGTCGGAGTACCTGCTCGTCGAGCCGTCCGGTCAGGTGTACGGAGTGCTGTCCACGGCAGACCTCGACCACGCATTCGCCGGGGCGCGCAGCTGAGCGAGCCCGGCCACGTCAGGAAACGCAGCCCGGGCGGCGCCGCCCATGTCGCGCGCCCGGGACCACCGGGTACCGCGTCGGCGACGCTAGCCTGTCAGCCGTGATCATGCATCCCCGCGGCCCGTTCGCGGCTGGCGACCAGGTGCAGCTGACCGACCCCAAGGGCCGTCAGCATCGCCTCGTGCTCAGCCCCGGCCGGTCGTTCCACACGCACCGAGGTGCGCTTGCTCACGACGACCTGATCGGCAGGCCTGAGGGCAGCCTGGTGACCTCCGCGGGCGGCACTCCGTACATCGCCTTCCGGCCGCTGCTCGCGGACTTCTCCGTGTCGATGGTCCGCGGCGCAGCGGTGGTGTACCCGAAGGATGCCGCGCAGATCGTTGGTCTTGCCGACATCTTTCCGGGCGCGCGCGTGGTCGAGGCAGGCGCCGGATCTGGCGCGCTGTCGTGCTGGCTGCTGCGTGCGGTCGGGGAGAACGGCAGCGTCACCTCGTTCGAGCGGCGCGCCGACTTCGCGGAGATCGCGGCGGCGAACGTGGCGCGCTACTTCGGTGGCCCGCATCCGGCATGGCACCTCGTTGTCGGCGACTTGACCCCTGACGGCGTGACCGACGCCGATCGGGTGGTGCTCGACATGCTGGCGCCATGGGAACACGTCTCCGGCACCGCCGCGATGCTCGTCCCCGGCGGGCTCGTGTGCTGTTACGTGGCGACGACGACGCAGCTCGCGCGCACTGTGAGCGCGCTCCGCGAGCACGGGAGTTTCGCCGAGCCCGCGGCGTGGGAGACCCTGCAGCGCGGCTGGCACGTCGACGGTCTCGCGGTGCGTCCGGAGCACCGCATGGTTGGGCACACTGGCTTCCTGATCACCGCCCGGCGACTGGCCGACGGGGTCACGGCGCCGCCGCGCCGACGCCGGCCGTCGAAGGGCGCTGAAGCCGCCCTGGCCGAGGCGGCGCTCGCCGGGGAAGCGCTCGCCGGGGAAGCGCTCGCCGCGGAAGCCGACGCAGCGAAAGCAGACCCAGCGGAGGCGGATGCAGGGGAGACAGCCAGGGACAGCGGTGGAGCCTGGTGATCATGGAAACCTCGCGTGGCCCGGACAAGCCAACTTTCCGGCTAACCCGGACACTCGCTCACCGACCGGGCAGCCGGTGTTGCAGGCGGGCCCGCAGTGATGGAAGCTTCCGGCGTGACAGATTGCTGAATCAGGGCAGCCAGGCAGCGAGTTTTCCGGATCGTAACGCAGAATGCCGAGTCCGGGGCCGCCGCCAGGTTACGGATTGACCTTCGATAGGTAGGGTCTAGGTAACTCAGCTCTCAGGAGGGGGTGAGGGGCATGGCCTCTCGTGACGACAGCGTTCACTCCGGGCGGCACGATGACGAGGTCAAGGTCCTGACCACGCAGGTTTCCTTCCTTGAAGAGGAAGTCGCCGCCCTGCGCAGCCGGCTCGCCGACTCGCCGCGGCAGGCGCACCTGCTGGAGCAGCGCCTGCGCGAAGCCGAGTCGAACCTCGCGGCCGTGACCGGGCAGAACGAGCGGCTCTCCGGCACACTGCGCGAGGCACGCGACCAGATCATCGCGCTCAAGGAAGAGGTCGACCGGCTGGCGCAGCCGCCGAGCGGCTTCGGCATCTTCCTGCAGGCCACCGAGGACGGCACGGCCGACGTGTTCACCGGCGGCCGCAAGATGCGCGTGAGCGTCAGCCCTGGCGTTGAGCTTGACGACCTGCGGCCCGGGCAGGAAGTCGTGCTGAACGAGGCGCTGAACGTCGTGATCGCCCAGGGCTTCGAGACGATCGGCGAGGTCGTCATGCTCAAGGAGATCCTCGAGGACGGCGACCGGGCGCTGGTCATCTCGCATGCCGACGAGGAGCGGATCGCCCGGCTTGCCGAGCCGCTGCGCGGGCAGACGCTGCGCGCCGGCGACTCGCTGCTGCTCGAGGCGCGCTCGGGCTACGTCTTCGAGCGCATCCCCAAGGCAGAAGTCGAGGAGCTCATCCTCGAGGAAGTCCCGGACATGAGCTACAACGAGATCGGCGGCCTCGGCCCGCAGATCGAGCAGATCCGGGACGCGATCGAGCTGCCGTACCTGCACGCGGACTTGTTCCGTGAGCACCAGCTGCGGCCGCCCAAGGGCGTCCTGCTGTACGGCCCGCCTGGCTGCGGCAAGACCCTGATCGCCAAGGCGGTGGCGAACTCGCTCGCCAAGCAGGTCGCCAAGCGAAGCGCTGCAGGGGACGACGCCGGCGATGCCGCGCCCGCGAAAGAGCCCGGGAAGGAGCGACGTAGCTACTTCCTCAACATCAAGGGCCCCGAGCTGCTCAACAAGTACGTCGGTGAGACCGAGCGGCACATCCGGCTGGTGTTCCAGCGGGCGCGCGAGAAGGCCAGCGAGGGCATGCCGGTCATCGTGTTCTTCGACGAGATGGATTCGATCTTCCGTACCCGCGGGTCGGGAGTGTCCAGCGACGTGGAGAACACCATCGTCCCGCAGCTGCTCAGCGAGATCGACGGTGTTGAGGGCCTGGAGAACGTCATCGTCATCGGTGCCTCCAACCGCGAGGACATGATCGACCCGGCGATCCTGCGGCCTGGCCGGCTGGACGTCAAGATCAAGATCGAGCGGCCGGACGCTGAGGCTGCGCGCGATATCTTCTCCAAGTACGTCCAGCGCGACCTGCCGCTGCACCCGGACGACATGGCTGAGCACGGCGGTAACCCTGACGCGACCGTCGCTGCGATGATCCAGCGGGTTGTCGAGCGGATGTACGCCGAGACGGAGGACAACAGGTTCCTTGAGGTCACCTACGCCAACGGTGACAAGGAAGTGCTCTACTTCCGGGACTTCAACTCGGGCGCGATGATCCAGAACATCGTCGACCGGGCGAAGAAGATGGCCATCAAGGAGTTCCTCGAGACTGACCAGAAGGGCCTGCGCGTCGCGCACCTGCTGGCCGCGTGCGTAGATGAGTTCAAGGAGAACGAGGACCTGCCCAACACGACCAACCCGGACGACTGGGCCCGCATCTCCGGCAAGAAGGGCGAGCGGATCGTGTACATCCGCACGCTCATCTCCGGCAAGAGCGGCACCGAGGCCGGACGGTCGATCGACACGGTCTCGAACACTGGCCAGTACCTCTAGCAGCGCCGGCAGCAAGGCCGGACGTCGCGGCCCGCCGAAGGGCGCGGCGTGCGGCCCCGGGCCACGGCGGCATTAGGCTCTAACACATGAGCGCTCGCCGGGTTATGGGCATCGAGACCGAGTACGGCATTTCCGTGCCCGGCCAGCCGGGCGTGAATGCCATGGTCAGCTCCTCGCAGGTGGTGAACGCCTACCAGGCCGCGACCGCTGCACGGGCGCGCCGGGCCCGCTGGGACTTCGAGGAGGAGAACCCGCTGCGGGATGCCCGCGGCTTTGACCTGGCCGCGGAGACGGCGGACTCCTCCCAGCTCACCGACGAGGACCTGGGTCTTGCCAACGTCATCCTGACCAACGGCGCCCGGCTGTACGTGGATCACGCGCATCCGGAGTACTCGGCGCCGGAATGCACAAACCCGGTCGATGCGGTGATCTGGGACAAGGCGGGTGAGCGTGTGATGGCCGCCGCCGCCGCCCGAGCGGCCGCGACCGGCGGTCCGGCCATCCAGCTGTACAAGAACAACACCGACAACAAGGGCGTCAGCTACGGCTGTCACGAGAACTACCTGATGAACCGGGCGACGCCGTTCGCGGACATCGTCCGGCATCTCACGCCGTTCTTCGTGTCGCGCCAGGTGGTGTGCGGGGCCGGTCGCGTCGGCCGCGGCGCCGACGGCCGTGAGGACGGCTTCCAGGTCAGCCAGCGCGCCGACTTCTTCGAGGTCGAGGTCGGGCTGGAGACGACGCTGAAGCGGCCGATCATCAATACGCGCGACGAGCCGCACGCCGATCCGGACAAGTACCGGCGACTGCACGTCATCATCGGCGACGCCAACCTGAGCGAGATCTCGACGTATCTCAAGCTCGGCAGCACGGCCCTGGTGCTCGCAATGATCGAGGACAGGTTCCTCGCCGCCGACCTCGGCATCGAGTCGCCGGTCGCCGAGTTGCGTGCCATCTCGCACGATCCGTCGCTGAAGCACCTGGTGACGCTGCGGGACGGCCGGAGGATGACGGCCGTCCAGCTGCAGATGGAGTACCTGGAGCTTGCCCGCAAGTACAGCGAGGACAAGTACGGCTCGGACGTCGACGACATCACCAGCGACGTGCTGACGCGCTGGGAGAGCGTGCTGACGCGGCTCGCCGAGAACCCGATGCAGCTCTCCCGCGAGCTGGACTGGGTGGCCAAACTCGAGATCCTCGAGGGCTACCGCGCCCGCGACGGCCTCGACTGGGGACATCCGCGCCTGGAACTCGTCGACCTGCAGTACGCCGATGTGCGCCTGGATCGCGGCCTGTACAACCGCCTCGTCAGCCGCGGCCGGATGGAGCGGCTGGTGAGTGAGGACGCCGTCATGAACGCGATGGACGAGCCGCCGGAGGATACCCGCGCTTATTTTCGCGGCCGCTGTCTCCGGCAGTATCCGGAAGCCGTCGCGGCCGCGTCCTGGGACTCGGTCATCTTCGACATCCCCGGCCGCGAGTCTCTGCAGCGGGTGCCGACGCTGGAGCCGCTCCGCGGCACCCGGACGCACGTGGGCGGCCTCCTGGACAGCTGTCACACCGCGGGCGACCTGGTGGCCGCGCTCACCGGCCAGTAAGCCGCGTCACTACGCCAACGGCGAAATTCGCAAAACGCAACGCACCGGCGCTTAACGGGCTAAAGCGATCGCACAGCGGTCCGTCCGGTGTGTCTATTCTGGCCACGAGTTGTCTCGTCGTGATACCGATGCAGTGCGCCAGGGTTGGACCGGATGCCCGCAGGCGAGGATAGCGTTGAGATCGCGGGCGAGACCGCGGAGCACGGAGGTTTCAGATGGCCACGAAGGACACCGGCGGACAGCGGCAGACCACTCGGCGGACCGAGGACGAGCAGGACGCAGACGTCCAGGAGGACAGCGACGTCCGCGAGCGGCAGGACAAGCTGACCGACGACGTGGACTCGATTCTGGACGAGATCGACGAGGTACTCGAAGAGAACGCCGAGGAGTTCGTCCGGTCCTACGTCCAGAAGGGCGGCCAGTGAGCCAGCGCTGCGAGCCCTGGGCTAAGCGCCGGCACGCCGTCGCGGCGGGCGGGCGGCGGCAGGGCTTAGGGTCGGCCTAACGCGGCAGGTTTTTCCGGGAACGAGGCCTGGCGAGGCTCCTCGCTTGTACCCGTCCCGGCAGCACTGGCACATACCAGTACTGGCACATACCAGTGCCGGGAACGCCGCGGCAGCAGGAACAGCGGTTGCAGGAACAGCGGTTGCAGGACCAGCGGTTGCAGGAACAGCGGTTGCAGGACCAGCGGTGGCAAGAACCGGGCGGCCAAAAAGGAAAGCCCGGGCGGCAGATGCGGGTGGCATAAGACCGGAAGGACTTCTTGGTGGGCGGCATTGAACCCCAGGCTCGGTGGCAGGCTTCGGCGTTCCTCGCCGCCGGATCCTCGTCTTTCGCCGACTTCCTCACGGCGGCGGCCCCCGAGCTGCTGCCGCGTGGACTGCGCGCTGATGGCGTGCGCACGGACGGCACGGCGCAGTCCTGGCCGGGCCCGACCGGGTCCGGCCATGCCGGGCCCGGCGCCGCTGACATCCCGCACGGCACGACGATCGTGACGGCGGTGTGCGACGGCGGCGTGGTGATGGCGGGCGACCGGCGCGCAACGGCCGGCAACATGATCGCGCAGCGCGACATGGAGAAGGTGTTCCGCGGCGACGAGTACACCTGCGTCGGCATCTCCGGGGTCGCGGGCATCAGCGTCGACATGGTGCGGCTGTTCGGCGTCGAGCTGGAGCACTACGAGAAGCTCGAAGGCCGGTCGCTGTCGCTGGAGGGCAAGGCGAATCGCCTCGCCGGCCTCGTGCGGAACAACCTGGCTGGCGCGATGCAGGGCCTGGTGGCGGTGCCGCTGCTGGCCGGTTACGACGAGGAGACCGGGACGGGCCGCATCTTCAGCTTTGATCCCACTGGCGGCCGGTACGAGGAGCAGCGGTTTTTCTCGATCGGCTCCGGCTCGGTCTTTGCCCGCGGCTCGCTCAAGAAGCTCTACCGGGACGGCATGAGCGTGCAGGATGTGGCACTCGTGCTCATGCAGGCGCTCTACGACGCGGCCGACGACGACTCCGCCACCGGCGGCCCGGACATGTCGCGCCGGATCTACCCGACGGTCGCCATCGTGACGCAGGACGGCTTCGAAAGGCTCTCCGACGAGCAGGCCGGGCAGTACGCCCAGACTGTCGTGAGCGAGCGAATGCAGGACCCGGACGGTCCGGGTGCGCCGCTGCGGCCGCCGGTCTCGTAGCCGGGCCCGATCTCCGGCGCCGATCTCCAGCCCCGATCAGATGACAACAACCCCTGAAGAGTAAGGACCGCCACCGGTGTCGATGCCGTTCTACGTGTCACCCGAGCAGGTGATGAAGGACAAGGCGGACTACGCGCGCAAGCGCATCTCGCAGATCCGCAGCGGCGTCGTGATGACCTGTGACGCCGGCATCCTGATGGTCGCGCCGAATCCGTCGCGCGCCCTGCGCAAGTTCAGCGAGATGTACGACCGGATCGCGTTCGCCGCGGTCGGCCGGTACAACGAGTTCGAGACGCTGCGCAAGGCAGGCGTCCGGTACGCCGACATGACCGGCTTCCAGTACGACCGCCGGGACGTGACGGCACGCGGACTCGCAGACTGGTACGGCCAGCTGCTCGGCTCGCTGTTCACCGACAGCAACAAGCCGTACGAGGTGGAGATCGTGGTCGCCGAGGTCGGCAAGACTGCCGCCGACGACGAGATCTACCGGATCACGTTCGAGGGATCGGTCGCCGACGAGCGCGACTTCGTTGTCATCGGCGGCCAGGCTGACAAGGTGGCCGGCATCATCAAGGAGCAGTACTCGCCGGACATCTCGCTGCGGAACGCGATGCGGCTGGCGATCGCGTCGCTGGCCGGGCAGGAGGACGGTAACCAGAACGAGCCGGTGACCGCCAGTCAGCTGGAGGCGGCGCTGCTCGAGCGGAGCCGCCCGCACCGGGCCTTCCGACGGCTGACCGGACCGCGCCTGGATGCGCTGCTGTCAGGCTCAGACGGTGCAGGCTCAGACAGTGCTAGCTCAGACAGTGCTGGCTCGCCGGGGGCCAGCCCGAAAGGTGCCGGGCCGACCGGAAAGGCCGCCAGCAATGGCGCCACTAGTGACGCAGCGGACGCCCCATGGACCGAGGGCGAGGATGACGGCAGCGCCAGCGACTCCGGCGACAGCGACGGCGGCTAGACATCGCCGCCGCAGGCCAGGTCACGGCATCATGATCAGGCTTGTCGCCGTTGGTAGCCTCGAAAGCGGGGACCAGCAGAGGCGGTCCCCGCGTCCGTGCGGGAGGACATCGTGACAGCCGACCTGGCGACCATTACCGGCATCGAGGTTCCCACCGGCCTGCTGATTGGCGGTCACTGGTCGTCCGGCCGGGCCGGGACGCTGCCGGTTATCGACCCGGCGACCGAGGCGCCGGTGAGCGAGGTGGCCGACGCGAGCCCCGAGGACGCGCTGGACGCCGTCAGCGCTGCCGCGGATGCGCTGCCTCGCTGGGCCGCCACACCGCCGCGCCAGCGCGGCGAGTGCCTCCGCAGGGCCTTCGAGCTGATGACCGAGCGGTCCGAGCAGCTAGCCCGGCTGATGGTGCTGGAGAACGGCAAGGCGCTCCGGGACGCGCGCGGCGAGGTCCTGTACGCCGCCGAGTTCTTCCGCTGGTACTCCGAGGAAGCCGTCCGCCTCGACGGCTCGCTGTCGGTGGCGCCGTCCGGGGCTCATCGCATCATGGTGGCTCACCAGCCGGTCGGGGTCAGCTACCTGATCACCCCGTGGAACTTCCCGGCCGCGATGGCCACCCGCAAGATCGGCCCGGCCCTGGCAGCGGGTTGTACCGTGCTGCTGAAGCCCGCCAAGGAGACGCCGCTGAGCGCGCTCGCGGTCGCGGCGATCCTGGCCGAGGCAGGCGTACCCGATGGCGTGGTGAACGTGCTGCCGACCGGCAAGCCCGGCCCGATGACGGAGGCCGTGCTCGCTGACCCGCGGGTGCGCAAGCTGTCGTTCACCGGGTCGACCGAGGTCGGCCGGATGCTGCTCAAGCAGGCCGCCGACTACGTCACGAACTGCTCGATGGAGCTGGGCGGCAATGCGCCGTTCCTGGTGTTCGAGGACGCAGACATCGACGCGGCCGTCGAGGGTGCCTTCCTGGCCAAGATGCGGAACGGCGGCGAGGCGTGCACCGCCGCGAACCGGTTCTACGTGCATGACAAGGTCGCTGCCGAGTTCTCTGCGAAGCTCTCGGCGAGGCTCGCCGCGCTGCAGGTGGGCCCCGGCCTCGATGACGGCACCGACCTCGGCCCGCTGGTGAACGCTGACACTCGGGACAAGGTCGCCGGCCTGGTGGAGTCCGCGACCGATGCCGGCGCGGCCGTGCTGACCGGCGGGCGTGCGCCGGACCGGGTCGGCTACTACTACGCGCCGACCGTGCTGGACGACGTCCCGGCCGGCGCGGGCATCCTGGCCGAGGAGATCTTCGGGCCAGTCGCCCCGATTGTCAGGTTCACTGACCCCGATGACGCGATCGCGCAGGCGAACAGTACGGAGTACGGCCTCGTTTCTTACCTGTATTCGAATGATCTCCGCCGGGCGCTGCGGGTTGCCGAAGCGCTCGAGGCGGGAATGGTCGGGATTAACCGGGGAGTGGTGTCCGACCCGGCGGCGCCGTTCGGCGGCGTGAAGCAATCTGGTCTCGGCCGCGAGGGCGCGCACGACGGACTGCTGGAGTACACCGAGACCAAGTACATCGCAGTTGACTGGTAGCTGAGGGCGGATGGACAGGCGGATATTCGGGCTCGAGAACGAGTACGGCGTCACGTGCACGTTCCGTGGCCAGCGGCGGCTGTCCCCGGACGAGGTGGCCAGGTACCTGTTCCGGCGGGTGGTGTCGTGGGGGCGCAGCAGCAACGTGTTCCTCCGCAACGGCGCGCGCCTGTACCTGGACGTGGGCAGCCATCCGGAGTACGCCACGCCGGAGTGCGACAACCTCATCGACCTGGTCACCCACGACAAGGCCGGGGAGCGGATCCTCGAGGGGCTGCTCGTCGACGCCGACACCCGGCTGCGCGAGGAAGGCATCGCCGGGGACATCTACCTGTTCAAGAACAACACCGACTCAGCCGGCAACTCCTACGGCTGCCACGAGAACTACCTGGTCGGCCGGCACGGCGAGTTCGGCCGACTGGCGGACGTGCTGATCCCGTTCCTGGTGACTCGGCAGATTATCTGCGGTGCGGGCAAGGTGCTGCAGACGCCGCGGGGCGCCGTCTACTGCGTGAGCCAGCGGGCCGAGCACATCTGGGAAGGCGTCTCCTCCGCGACCACCAGGTCCCGGCCGATTATCAACACCCGGGACGAGCCGCACGCCGATGCCGAGCGCTTCCGGCGGCTGCACGTGATCGTCGGCGACTCCAACATGAGCGAGACCACCATGCTGCTCAAGGTCGGCGCCACCGACCTGGTGCTGCGGATGGTCGAGGCGGGCATCGTGATGCGTGACCTGACGCTGGAGAATCCGATCAGGGCCATCCGCGACGTCAGCCACGACATGACCGGGCGGCGGCGGGTGCGGCTGGCCAACGGCCGCGAGGTCAGCGCCCTGGACATCCAGCAGGAGTACCTGGCGAAGGCGCAGGACTTCACCGCACGCAAGGGCACCGACACCGATCCGGTGACCGCGCGGGTGCTCGAACTGTGGGAGCGCACGCTGCGGGCCGTCGACAGCGGCGATCTTGGGCTGGTCGCCCGGGAGATCGACTGGGTGACGAAGCTGCAGCTCATCGAGCGGTACCGGAGCAAGCACGACCTCCCGCTTGCCTCGCCCCGAGTTGCGCAGCTTGACCTCGCCTATCACGACGTGCACCGCGGCCGTGGCCTGTACTACCTGCTGCAGAAGCGCGGCGCGGTCGAGCGCGTCTGCCGGGACCTGGACATCTTCGCGGCCAAGTCGATACCGCCGCAGACGACGCGGGCGCGGCTGCGCGGCGAGTTCATCCGCCGGGCGCAGGAGCGGCGGCGCGACTTCACGGTGGACTGGGTGCATCTCAAGCTCAACGACCAGGCGCAGCGGACCGTGCTGTGCAAGGACCCGTTCCGGTCGGTGGACGAGCGTGTGGAGAAGCTGATCGCCGGCATGTAGCGGACCCCGGCGCCTCTTCGTGGCGCACGCGGCTTACGAGGAGTGCTCGCTTTTCGGAGTCGCGTGACTACTCTGCGTTGCTAAAGTAGCTGCATGGCCGGCACCGCGGGCAGGTCGGCCGTGCAGGTTAGCTGTGCAGCAACTCTCCGGGGGGATCTTCGTTGTCGGTGCTTGTCCAGACTGCTGCTGAAACTGTCGGGCGGCCGGCGAGGATGGCCGCCCAGCCGCTGGCCGCCCAGCCGCTGGTCTCGGTCGTGATCCCGGCCAGAGACGAGGGTGAGCGCATCGCGGCGGTGTTAGTCCGGCTGGACGCCGTCCTGAGGCGGCCGGCCGAGGTGCTGGTCGTCGTCGACTCGGCGGCTGATCCGACTGTCGCGGCTGTGGAGGCCACTGCGGCTTCGCAACCGCGGGTGCGATGCCTGGTCAACGGCTACGACGCCGGACCCGCCGGTGCCATCAGATTCGGGATGGACCGCGCGAGTGCCCCGGTCATCGCGGTGACCATGGCCGACGGCAGCGACGACCTGCGGCAGATCGACGACCTGGCGGCTCTCGTCGAGGACGGCGCGGTGGTCGCGGCAGCGTCCCGTTACGCACCCGGCGGCCACCGGGTCGGCGGGCCGCTGGTGAAATCCGCCCTCTCCCGGCTCGCCGGGACCAGCCTGCAGCTTCTGGCGCGACCGGGGACCAGCGACGCGACGAACTCATTCAAGGCCTACTCGGCCGAGTTTGTCCGGGCGGCGGGAGTCGACTCGCGCCAGGGGTTCTGCGTTGGTCTGGAACTCACGGCCAAGGCCCGGCGGCTTGGGCTCGGAGTGGCGGAGATTCCCACCCGCTGGCACGAGCGCGAGTCGGGCCAGTCGGCCTTCCGCCTCCTTCGCTGGCTGCCGTCCTACCTGCGGTGGTACCTGTTCTGCTTCGGCAGGCCGCTGACGTTCGAGGAGCTCGCGGCCCGCCGACCAGGAACTCGGCGCTGGCCAGGTGCGCGCCGTCAGCCGGGTGAGCTTCGTGGCTGAGCGCGTCCTGATCAGCGGGTCTGCCGGGTTCATCGGCGGCTACCTCACCTCGGAGTTGCTGCGGCGTGGCTACCAGGTGGTCGGCGTCGACAACTTCAGCAAGTACGGGCCCCGGCGCTCACCGCATGCCGGCAACCCGGACTACGCCTTCGTCGAAGGCGACGCAGCCGACGCCGATCTCATGACGAGCCTGCTTGCGGACTGCGAGTACTTCATCGCGGGCGCGGCGATGGTGGGCGGGATCTCCTACTTCCACCGCTACCCCTACGACCTGCTGGCCAGCAACGAGCGGATCATGGCCGCCAGCTGCGATGCAGCTGTCACCGCGTTACGGCAGGGCAGGCTGCGCAGGCTCACCTACCTCTCGTCGTCGATGGTCTATGAGAGCGCGGACAGCTGGCCGTCGGCGGAGGGGCAGCAGGCCCAGCTGCCGCCGCCGCCTTCGGCCTACGGGTTCCAGAAACTGGCCGGCGAGTATTTCGTCCGCGCAGCTCACGACCAGTACGGTCTTCCGTACACGATCGTCCGCCCGTTCAACTGCGTGGGCGTCGGCGAGAGTCGCGCCGTCCGGGCCGAGGACGTCAGCTCGGGCGACGTGAAGCTTGCCCTCAGCCACGTCGTGCCCGACCTGGTCATCAAGGTGCTCAAGGGGCAGGACCCGCTGCACATCCTCGGCTCCGGGAACCAGGTGCGGCACTACACCTACGGTGGCGACCTGGCGCGGGGCATCGTGACCGCGATGGCGCACCCGCGGGCCGCAGGGCAGGACTTCAACTTGTCGACTGCGGCCAGCACCACCGTGCGCGAGCTGGCCCGGCTGATCTGGACCAAGATCAACGGCGCGGACGTGCCGCTGCGGATCGAGCATGAGGCGCCGTTCGAGCACGATGTGCAGCGGCGCGTGCCCGACACGACCAAGGCGCGCACGGTCCTCGGTTTCGTCGCCACGACCAGCCTGGATGAAGTCCTGGACGAAGTCATCGGCTGGATTCGCGAGGCCATCGCTGCGGGGCTGGTGTGAGCGCTGTCGGCATTCGGCCCGGCCGGCTGATGCGCGGCTTCCTGCGAGTGGCCGGACCGTGGCTGCTGCTGAGGCTGCCCCGCCGACTGCGCTTGTCTGTGCGGTCGCGGCTGTCTGTTCGGTCACGGCTGTCTGTGCGGTCACGCCTGTCTGTGCAACCCGGCTGGCCTGCCCGGAATCGCCTTCCCGAGTTCGCCGGCGCGGGCGGCGCGGCGGGCGGCGCGGATCTAAATGCTGCGGGCGTCGCGGCTGCCGGAGCGGATTCAAACGCTGCGGGCGCAGAAGCTGCCGGTGCGGGCGTCGCGGCGGGCGGCGCACGCCGGCGGGGTCGGGCGTGGCGGCCGGGCGGCGCGAGCCGGCGGAGTCGGGCAGGGCAGCAGGGTGGCACGGGCGGGCCGGGGCGCGGACCAGGGCGCCCGTTGCCGCGGCAGGCGCGCGGCCTGCGTCCGGTCCGGAAGCGCGGCCGCTCGAGCCCGCTGCCGCCCGGTCCGCCAGGCCACCCCGGAGCTCAGCGCCCGGCTGTCCGCCCGTCCCGCCCCGTGCTTCCCGTGCGGCTGCGCCGCCTGCCGCGGCGGGTGCTGCGCAGCGCCAGGCACTCCAGCCTGCTGGTGCCGCGGCGTGACCTGCTGCTGCCCCGCCGCGAGCGGCTGCTGCCTCGCCGCGAGCTGAGGCGGCCCGGCTCGCTGCTCCCCGGCCGCGCGGCAGGCACGGCCGAGACAAGCGTGGCGGCGAGTGCCAGCGCGGTGCAGGATGCCGGGCAGACGGGCCGCCGCCGGTCCCCGTGGCCGGTCGTCGCCGCTGCCACCGTCGGCTGGATCCTGCTCGGGCTGGTGCTCTACAGCTTCTACCTGCACCTATCCAGGACTGTCCCGGCCAACTCCGATGGCGCTGGGAACGTCCTGCAAGCGTGGGACATGCTGCACGGCAACCCGCTGCTGCGCGGCTGGGTGCTGTCGGACGTCACCTTCTATACCACCGAACTGCCGCAGTACATGCTGATAGAGCTGGTGCGAGGGCTGAGCCCGGATGTCACCCACATCGCCGCAGCGATGACGTACACGATCCTGGTGCTGCTGGCCGCCCGGCTCGCGAAGGGCAGCGCCACCGGGCCGGAGGGCCTGGCCCGGGCGGGGATCGCTGCCGGGATCATGCTCGCGCCGCCGCAGTCGAGTGTCTCGGTGCTGCTGATCGAGCCCGATCACATCGGCAGCGCAGTGCCGGTCCTGCTGATCCTCCTCCTTCTCGATCGTGCCGGACGGCGCTGGTTCGTACCGCCGGCGGTGCTTCTGCTCGTCGGCTGGGCGCTGGTGGCCGATCAGGTGATTCTCATCACGGCGGCCGGGCCGATCGCCTTCGTCGCGCTGTCGCGCGCCTACATCCAGATCGTGAGACTGCACCGGCCGCTGCGGAATGCCTGGTTCGACCTGGCGCTAGCAGTGGCGACGGGCGCAGGCGTGTTCGCAGGTGAGCGGGCTCTCGCGCTGATTTCCTCCAGCGGAGGCTTCACCGTCTACCCGGTGAGCAACCAGCTCGCCCCGTTCAGCGCGCTGCCGACTGATGCGCTGGCCGTGCTGCAAGGCTTGCTCGTGCTATTCGGCGCCGATTTCCCTGGCCGGAGCCTCAGCTTCCTCACTGCGGTCGGCCTGCTGCACCTCGTCGGCGCCGCGCTGGTGATCTGGGCTGTGTGTGTTGCCTTGCGGCGGTTTGCACGGTCCAAGGTCGCCATCCAGGTGCTCGCGGTCTCGGTGACGTTCAGCCTGCTCGCTTACCTGCTCGGGCCGAATGCCGCGCTCGGCGGCACGAGCCGCGAGTTCGCCGCGGTGCTGCCGCTCGGAGCAGCACTCGCCGGGCGCGTGCTGGCCCGCAAGCTGCGCCGGGTCCGGATGATGCCCGCCATGTCGGCCATCCTCGGCCTGTACATCGCCGGGCTGGTGATCTACGCGGGCGGGCCCGCGGCACCTGCCGCAAACCAGGCGCTGGCGACCTGGCTGACCCGGCACAAGCTTCAGTACGGGCTGGCTGATTACTCGATGGCCAATTCCGTCACCGTGGATAGCGGCGGGAAAGTCGACATCCGGGCTATCCGGAGCACCACGTACAGGAGCTGGCCGAACATCTGGGAGACCAAGCCCGCCTGGTACAGCCCGGCCCAGCATGTTGCGAACTTCGTGGTCATGCCCAGTTCCGGGCCGGGACCGTGGTTCCGCGCGCCGTCGGCACTCGCAGTGACGCGCACCTTCGGGCAGCCCGCGAAGGTCTATCTGCTGGCTGACTACACCGTCCTGGTCTGGAACATCAACCTGCTCAGCAAGCTGACGGGCTGTCCCGGCCAGCCGCCCGGTACGTCACTGGCGCGGTGCAGCGGCATGGTGGGGGTAGGCTGACTCGTCGTCGTCACACGCCGAGGCTGAGGAATCAAAACACATGCGCCGCATCGCCGCCGCTCTCATCGTGCCGCTTGCCGCCTGCGCTGTGCTGGCCGGCTGCGGATCGTCCGGCTCGTCTGCGTCGGACTCCAACGCCTCGGTGAAGGTCACTGGCCAGTTCGACAAGACGCCGACTGTCAGCATCCCGGCCAAGAGCGCCAGCACCAATCTCGTCGTCAAAACTCCGATCAAGGGCACTGGCGCCGTTCTGAAGAGCGGCGACTCCGCGCTCGCCAACATCGCCATCTATAAGTGGAGCGGCACCACGCACACCCTGGTGGACTCCACCTTCGCCAGCGGGCCGCAGGTGATCCCGGCGGAGATGGGCCTGACCGGCCTGACCACCGCCCTGAAGAATGCGCGGCTAGGCAGCCGGGTCGTGGCGGTGCTGCCGCCCAAGTACGGCTACGGCTCGGCCGGGCAGTCCGAGCTTCAGATCACCGGCAAGGACACCCTGGTCTGGGTTATCGACCTGCTCTCGCAGTACTCCTCGACGCAAGCCGCCGACGGCCCCCAGGTTTCGCACGGCGGAGGCTCGCTGCCCACGGTGACGGCCAAGACTGGCCAGGCGCCGGTCATCTCGATCCCGAAGAACTCGCCGCCGTCCAAGCTGTCGGTGACGACGCTGATCAAGGGATCCGGGCCGAAGCTGGCTGCGGGGGACACGGCAGTCACGCAGTACGTCGGCGTGAACTGGCGCACTGGCAAGTCGTTCGGCAGTTCCTGGCCGTCGACTGAGGAGCCGGACGGCGAGCTGCTCAGCTTCCAGGTCGGCGGCTCGCAGGTGCTGGCGGGCCTCAGCGACGGCCTGAAAGGCGCCACAGTCGGCAGCCGGGTGATGCTGGTCATACCGCCGTCGCTCGGATACGGGCCGGAAGGCGGCCAGGCCAGCGCGGGCATCAAGAAGACGGACACCCTGGTCTTCGTGGTGGACGTCATCGGCTATCAGCCCGCTGCCTGATCGCCGCGGGCTGGTCAGTTCCAGTGCTCGAAGGGCTCGGCGATCTGCGCGCCGGCCAGGAAGGCCGGTAGCAGCTCCGGGAGCCGGCCCGGGTAGAAGCGGTCCGGGCTGGCGCTGATCTCAGCCGGCGTCCACCACCGGGTGCCCACGTACTCCTCGAGTTCGTCGGCAGTGCGGCCGCCGTCGGAGATGGCGGGCTCGCGCTCGTCCAGCTGAACCAGCATCACCACCTCGTGCTGGAGCCGCCGGACTCCGCGCGCGGTCCACGTCGAGCTGCGCCGCCAGAGCGGCGGGCCCACCTGCGCCGGGCTGATCCGCAGCCCGGTCTCCTCGGCTAGCTCGCGAACTGCCGTCTCGGCGTAGCTCTCGCCCGGCTCGATCCCGCCGCCGGGCAGCTCCCACCAGGGCTCGGCACTGCGTGAGTCCAGCTGCGCGCGGAACAGCAGGATCCGGCCGGCTGCTTCGCGCAGCACCACGCGGACGCAGCTGCGCTCGACGTCGTAGCGCAGGCCTCCGTCAGGCGCGGTGATGTCGCTGCCGCCCGCCACGAGCGCGGCAGCGTGCCGCCCGGCTGCTGCCGCCGCCAGGAAATACGCCAGGTCGTCGTCGAGACCGCGGCCCATGGTCGACAGCGGCACCGGGCAGTCGCGCAGCGCCTCGGTCAGGCCGGCCACGCCGACCCGGACGAGCCGGTGCCGGGCCGCCAGCGACTGAGCGGCAGCCAGCACCTGCGCCCCGAAGTCTCCGCCCAGGTCCGGAACGACGATCTCCGCGGGGGCGAGCGCCACCTGGCCGTAGGCGGTCAGGCTGTGGTGGGAGATGCCGCGATGCCGGTCGCGCGGGTCCGCCGCGCTGATCCGCAGCGAGCCGACTGGCCGCCCGCCGAGGATTGCAGCGGCATTGATCGCATCGCCCGCGGTCACGCCGGAGAAGCCCCAGCGGGTGCCGGTGCCGAGGTTTCCGGGTCCCTGGGCAACCACCGCGATCTCGGCGCCGAGCACGTGCCGGGCGGCGAGCAGGCCGCTGTGCAAGCTGACCGCCTCGACATCGCCGCCGAACGCCTGGCCAGTCGTGACGGTGCCGGTCAGCCAGCCTGTGTCGCGCAGCGCGGCGCTCGTCCGGGAGAACCAGGCCGGCAGCGCGCCGCCGTCGAGCATCACGTACGCGACGGCGGGCTCGCGACCTGGCCAGGCCTGGCGGTAGCCCGCGATGATGGCGGGCAGTGCCGAGTGCAGATCGGCCACCACGACCGGCAGACCCGCCAAATCACTGGCCTCGCGCAGCGTTTCATGGTGCGGCGAGCCCTGTTCGTCGGCGCCGAGCACCTGCGCCTGCTCGGGCGTATAGCGCGCCTTCATCAGGTGGCCAGCACCACCCTGGCCGGACGGCAGCCGGTCCGGGATGGCCACGACTAGCGCATAACCGCCCGTCCCAAGGCCCAGCTCCAGGGCGGTCGTATTCAGCAGCACCCGGTCGCCGAGTGCCGGCAAGCCGGTCAGTTCCGGGTAGGCGAGAGCACGCAGCTCCTGCCCGGCCACCGTCACGCTCAGCTCTTGCGCGCCGGCCCACGACCTGCCCACTGCGGAAACCTCGCCACTACGCCACCTGATCACTCCGGCAGGGTAGCGTCGGTGCCAGGAAGGGATGGCGATGTCCAGGCGGAAGACTGAGCGGCTGCTGAGCCTCGTGGTATGCCTGCTGTCGGCACGCAGGTACCTGACGGCCGCTCAGATCCGCGCGGCGGTGCCTGGCTACCCGGACTCGTTCGACGCGTTCAAGCGGATGTTCGAGCGGGACAAGGATGAGCTGCGCGAGCTGGGAATCCCGCTGGAGACCGGCACGAACGCGTCGGGCGACGAGGAGCTTGGCTACCGGATCTCGCGGCAGGCGTACGAGCTGCCCGAGATCACGCTCGAACCGGACGAGGCCGCCGTGCTCGGACTCGCGGCCCGGGTCTGGCGGCGAGCCGAGCTGGCCGGCGCGGCGGAGGGCGCCCTGCTGAAGCTGCGTGCTGCGGGCATCGACGCCGAGGACCTGACGCAGCCCGGCATCGAGCCGCGCGTTCAGACGCCGGAGGCGGCATTCGGCCCGCTCTGGGAGGCTGTCCGCGACCGGCGCCCGGTGACGTTCGCGTACCGCGCGGCTGGGCGCAGCGCCGCCCAGCAGCGCAACCTCGAGCCCTGGGGAGTGGTCAACCGGCGCGGCCGCTGGTATGTGGCCGGACAGGACGTCGACCGCGGAGCCGAGCGGGTATTCCGCCTGAGCCGCATCGACGGCCCGGTGCGTTTCACCGGACCGGTCGGCACAGTGGTCGTCCCGCCCGGCACTGACGTCCGGGCTGCGGTGCGAGACTGGGACGCCGAGCCGATCGTGCCGCGATCGTGCCGGGTGCGGATCAGGTCGGGCGCTGGCTACGGGCTCCGGCGGCATGCCCTGAGTATCGAGCCGGATGACACTGACGGCTGGGACATCGCCGAGCTGCACTTCACCGACAACGGCTGGTGGAGCGAGCATCTGGCCTCCTTCGGCGCGGACGTCGTCGTGCTGGAGCCCAGCGACCTGAGGGACGCGGTGATCGGGCGACTCAAAGGGGTGCTGACGTGAGCGCCGACGCCTCGCCGCGGGTGGCGCGTTCGTCCCGAACGCCGGCCACCGCAACGGCCACCGAGCGCCTGCAGCGATTGCTCGCGCTGGTGCCATATGTGGTCAGCCGCAATTCGGTCGGCATGGCGGAGACGGCCGCGACGTTCGGTGTCAGCGAGCGCGAGCTCGTCGACGACCTGAACTTGCTGTGGTGCGTGGAGCTCCGCTCGCCCGATCCGTACTGCCCGATCGATCTGTCCTATGAGGGCGGCGAGATCGTCGTGAGCGAGGCCGAGGCCATTGGCAGGCCGCTGCGGCTGGGCGTGGACGAGGCATGCGCTCTGCTGATCGCACTCCGGATGCTCGCGGAGCTGCCGAGCATCGGCGAGGGCTCAGCGCTCAGCCGGACGATCGCCAAGCTGGAGGCGGCCGCTGGCGCAGCGGCCGGGCCGGCTGCCCAGATCGCCGTCCAGGTGGACAACATCACTGCCCAGTCCGCTGCCGCGGCGGTGACCGAGGCGCTGAACCGGGGCCGGCGGCTGCACTTGTCCTATTACGTGCCTGGCCGGGACGAGGCGACTGAGCGGGACGTCGACCCGATGCGGCTGCTGGTCGTGGAGGGGCGCAGTTACCTGGAGGGCTGGTGCCGACGGGCGGACGATGTCCGGCTGTTCCGGCTGGACCGGGTCCTGGCCATCGAGGTCCTGGACGTGGCCAGGGACGTGCCTGCAGGAGCCGAGCAGGTCGACGTGGATCATGGATTGTTCCGGCCGTCGCCGCAGGACGTGCAGGTCGTCTTCGAGCTGGCCCCGGCCGGGCGCTGGGTCGCCGAGTACTATCCGTGCGAGCAGATCGAGGAGCTGCCGGACGGCCGACTGCGGATTCAGCTGCGCACCCCGGACACGCAGTGGGTACGCCGGCTGGCCCTCCGGCTAGGCGAGGACGGCCGGCTACTGGCGCCGGCAGATCTCGCGGATCAGATAGGTGATGACGCTGCGCAAGCACTCGATTACTATGCGTAGCTGTGGAGACTGAAATTTCGTGTTAACGTACCGGTCATCGACAGGCGACGCGACGGCTACGTTTAGTCGCTTGTATGGAGGCCGCGTGTAGACTCGCGATATCGAGCACCGAGCGCAGACTCGCTTGAATGGGGACTGAACAATGGGCGATGGACTTTTCGAGGGATGGCATCTGATCATCCTGCTTGTCGTGGTCTTGCTGCTGTTCGGGTCGAGGCGACTGCCCGCAGCCGCCAAGTCGCTCGGCGAGTCGATGCACATCTTCAAGCGCTCGGTCTCCGGCCTGCATGACGACGACTCCAGCAGCGCCGCGGACCCGGGCGGCACGCCGATGACTACTGCCCTGCCGCCGACCGCGCCGATCGCAGCGCCGGTCCAGGACCCGACCTCGCAGCAGCTGGCCGACCTGCAGCGGCAGGTAGCCGACCTGCAGCGGCAGAACGCGGGCACCAACGGCGGCCAGGCTTCCGAGGCTCAGTCCACTCCGTCGCTTTAGCAGCCGGCCAGGCTGAGATGGCGCTGACGGAAGACGAGCTGGCCCCAGACCTCGGCAATCCGGACCTGGGACTCACCAGGCGGGCAAATCCGGATGCCCGGATGCCGCTCATGGAGCACATCCGCGAGCTGCGCAACCGCGTCGTCAAGATCGCGATTGTGATCACGATCGGGTCCGTCGTCGGCTGGTTCGTCTACAAGTATGTCTGGCATTTCATCGAGCAGCCGTTCTGCCGACTGCCGGCTAAGACGCGGCAGATCCCGGGCGTCCAGGGCAGTGGCGGAAACTGCCAGCAGCAGCTCTACGTCACAGGGCTCTTCGACGGGTTCTTCCTGCGGCTCCAGATCTCCATCGTGATCGGCGTCATCCTGTCCTCGCCGATCTGGCTGTATCAGGTCTGGGCCTTCATTGCCCCTGGCCTGTACCGGCGGGAACGACGGTGGGCGTATTACTTCGTGGGCGCTGCGGTGCCGCTGTTCCTCATCGGCGGAACGCTCGCCTACTTCGCGATGACTAGAGGTCTGCACTTCCTGCTCGGCCTCGTGCCCGCTGGCGTCACGCCGCTGATCACCATCAATACCTATCTCAGCTACGCCGGCGCAATGCTGTCCATATTCGGTCTTGCGTTCGAGCTGCCGCTGGTTTTCGTCTTGCTCAACCTCGCGGGCGTGCTGACCCACGAGAGGTTCCGCAAGTGGCGGCGGATGATCATCTTCCTGGTGTTCGCATTCGCGGCCATCTTCTGTCCGAGTCCGGACCCAATCAGCATGCTGCTGCTCGCGCTGCCCTGCCTGGCGCTCGTGGAAGTCGCCGAGATATTCGCCTGGGCGCACGACCGTCGCAAGGCCCGGCACGGCAGCCTTCAGTTCCCCGGGATGACCGACGAGGAAGTAGCTCGCTACGGTCTGGACAAGCCACTCGGCGAGCAGACGACCCCGCCGCAGTAGGCTCGGCCGGCCAGTCTGCCGCGCTTCGGTAAGCTAAGGCTCTGGGTCGCTCGTGGCCTCCGTTCCGCTCAAGGAGGCAACAGGATGTCCGCAGAAACCTGCATGCTCGGTGAGTATTACGCTCAGCGCGCCGCGGAGTACGACGAGGTCTACCGCAAGCCCGAACGGCAGGCAGACCTGGCCCGGCTGGAGCAGCTGCTCCCGCCCCTGGTCGCCGGGAAGCGCGTGCTCGAGATCGCGGCCGGTACCGGCTACTGGACACGGGTCCTGGCGACCAGCGCGACCTCGATCGTGGCGACCGACCTGAACGCCGAGACCATCGCGATCGCGGCGCAGCGCGACTACGGCCGGGCTGACGTACAACTGCGCACCGCGGACGCCTACGAGCTGGCGGCGGTGCCGGGTGAGTTCGACGTAGTGTTCTGCGGGTTCTGGTGGTCGCACGTCCGGCGGGCCGACGTCCCCCGGTTCCTCGCCGGGGTCCGGACGCGGACGGGTGCGGGGACGACGCTGCTCCTGGTGGATAATCGTTACGTCGAGGGCAGCAATCACCCGGTCACCAGGACCGGCCCGGACGGCGACACCTACCAGCGCAGGAAGCTCGCCGACGGCCGCCAGTACGAAGTGCTGAAGAACTTTCCCGGCCAGGCGCAACTCGCTGCCGACGTGGCTGCCGTCGCGGGCGGGCTCGCTTGGACCGAGCTGGAGTACTTCTGGCTCGCCCGCTGCGTGCTGCGCTGAGCCACAGCGCGGGCCACAGCGCGGGCCACTGCGCTGGCCACCCCGCGGGCCACAGCGTGTTGCGCAGCTGATGCGCCACGGAGGGCACGCGACCAGGATCCGGTGACTGTCTGTCGGCGGCTCCGCTTAGTCTTGGGCGTATGAGCTCGCAGGCCCGGCCGCGCGACGAGGTGACGGACCGGCCCGCACTTGCCGCGTTCCGGTCCCTTTATGACTTCGAATTCGACGGCTTCCAGGCGGCGGCCTGCGAGGCGCTCGAGGGCGGCCACGGCGTGCTCGTGGCCGCTCCCACCGGATCCGGGAAGACGGTGATCGGCGAGTTCGCCGTGCACCTGGCCCTGGCCGAGGGCCGCAAGTGCTTCTACACCACGCCGATCAAGGCCCTGTCCAACCAGAAGTACGCCGACCTGGTCAGCCGGTACTCTGCGGCGAAGGTCGGCCTGCTGACGGGGGACAACAGCATCAACGGCGAGGCGCCCATCGTGGTGATGACCACCGAGGTGCTGCGCAACATGCTGTACGCGGGCTCGCTCACGCTGGGCGGTCTCGGTTACGTCGTGCTGGACGAGGTGCACTACCTGGCAGACCGGCTCCGCGGGGCTGTGTGGGAGGAAGTGATCATCCAGCTGCCGGAGTCCGTGCAGGTCGTAGCCCTGTCGGCGACCGTCAGCAATGCCGAGGAGTTCGGGGACTGGCTCGCACAGGTGCGCGGCGGCACCTCGGTGATCGTGGACGAGACCCGGCCGGTCCCACTGTGGCAGCACCTGCTGGCCGGGCGCCGGCTGTACGACCTGTTCTCGACCGACGGGCGGGTGAACCCAGAGCTGCGCCGCCTCGCTCAGCGTGACCTGAGCACTCGCGGCGACGGACACCGCCCGCCGGGCAGAGGCGGCGCCGGCCGGGCCGGCGGGAACCGGGCGGCCGGCCGCTCGGGCGGCCGGCCGCCGCGTTACCGGCCGCCGAACAGGCCGGAGGTCATCGAACGGCTCGACGCCGAGGGCCTGCTCCCGGCGATCACCTTCATCTTCAGCCGGGCGGGCTGTGACGCGGCAGTCCAGCAGTGCCTGGCAGCCGGGCTGCGGCTCACGACACCCGAGGAGTCCGCCGAGATCGCCCGCATCGCCGCGGAGCGGACAGCAGGCCTCGCGGATGCTGACCGGGCTGTGCTCGGCTACTCCGAGTGGCTCACCGGCCTGCGGCGCGGGATCGCGGCGCACCACGCCGGCCTGCTGCCGACGTTCAAGGAGGTCGTCGAGGAGCTGTTCGCCGCCGGGCTGATCAGGGCTGTCTTCGCCACCGAGACACTCGCGCTCGGCATCAACATGCCGGCCAGGACGGTGGTCATCGAGAAGCTCGACAAGTGGAACGGCGAGCATCACGCCGACCTGACCGCGGGGGAGTACACCCAGCTCACCGGCCGCGCCGGACGACGCGGTATCGACATCGAAGGCCACGCTGTCGTGCTCTGGCAGCCGAACCTGGACCCACTCGCCGTCGCCGGGCTCGCGGGCACCCGGACGTATCCACTGACCTCCAGCTTCAGGCCGACCTACAACATGGCAGTCAACCTCGTCGGCCAGGTCGGCCGCGCCCGCGCGGCGCGGCTGCTTGAGTCGTCCTTCGCGCAGTTCCAGGCCGACCGGGGCGTCGTGGGCCTGGCGCGGCAGGCGGCGAAGCTTCGTGAGCAGATCGCCGGGCTCGCGGTTACCTGCGAGCGCGGCGACATTATCAGCTACGACCAGATCCGGCGCGAGCTCGGCGAGCTCGAGCGCGAGGACTCGAAACAGCGCTCGGCTGCGCGGCACGCCGACGCGATGGCCTCGCTGGCGAAGCTGCGTCCCGGCGACATCATCGACGTGCCGGGCGGGCGGCACACTGGTGTCGCGGTGGTGCTACAGCCCGGCGGCATCCGGGACGGCCGTCCGCTGCCGCTGGTGCTCACCGAGAACCGTCAGGTCAAGCGGCTGTCGATGGCCGACGTCCCCGTCGCGGTGACGCCCATCGAGCGCATCCGGATCCCGCCGTCGTTCAGCCCGCGCTCGCCGGCCGCGCGCCGCGATCTTGCCTCGACGGTCCGCAACAAGCTGGCCGGACGCGACCTCCCGCGGCCCGATCGCCGCCCGCGCCGTGACGAGGCATCCGCGGCGGAGATCGAGGCGCTGCGGAGGCGGCTGCAGAAGCATGCCTGCCACGGGTGCCCCGACATGCAACTGCACTTGCGCGACTTGTCCCGCCGCGGGAGGCTCGAGCGCGAGCTCGCAGCACTTGACCAGCGGGTGGCGGGGCGCTCGCATGTCCTGGCCCGGACGTTCGGCCGGGTCTGCACCGTCCTGGAAGAGCTCGGCTACATCGCCGCGGACGAAGTCACTGCCGAGGGGCGACGGCTGGCCGCGCTCTACACCGAGCTCGATCTCCTCGCGGCCGAGTGCCTGCGCCGCGGCACCTGGGACGGCCTTGGCGCCGCCGACCTCGCCGCGTGCGTCTCGGCGCTGACATTCGAATCGCGTCGCCCGGACGACGCCGCGCCGGTCCGGCTGCCCGAGGGCCGCCCGCGCGAGGTTCTCGCGGGCATGCTGGCGCTATGGGGAGAGCTGTCCTCAGTCGAGCGCAGCCAGCATCTGTCCTTCCTGCGGGAGCCGGACCTCGGCTTCGCCTGGACTGTGCACGCCTGGGCACGCGGCACGTCGCTGGAGAAGCTCGTCGGCCCGGACCTGACCGCCGGGGACTTCGTGCGAGCGATGAAGCAGCTCATCGACCTGCTCGGCCAGCTGGCCGCGGCAGACGCCGGCGGTGAGCTGGGAAGGACTGCCTACGCCGCGATGGACCAGCTGCGGCACGGCGTCGTCGCATACTCCGCGGTCAGCTGACGGCCGTCGACCTTCGCGCTACCTGGGCGCCCAGAAGGAAGCGCGCCCGCAGCGGCCCTGGCGAGGTCGTCCTGAGGTCAGTCCGCGTGGCTGCAGTACGCGCATTTACCTCGTGAAGCCCCTTGACGTGGCTGATAACACGAGCATAGCTTTATGATATCTAATTTAAGCTCTAGGGGATGAGCCAGATGAGGTGCTTCGTCAAGCGGCCCGTCGTTGCCGGATCTGCTCTTGTCATCGTGGCGGCCTTGTCTGCCGCCGGCTGCTCCAGCAGCACAAGCACGAGCAAGGCGAGCGCCACGAACTGCGCCGGGGCCAGCACAGCGTCGGCCAGCACAGCGTCGGCCAGCACGGGGTCGGCAGGCACGGGGTCGGCAGGCACAGGGTCGGCAGGCACAGGGTCGGCAGGCACGAGCAATCCTGCGGTCGCAGCGGCGTGGACTCAGCCGGGTGCGAATCTGCAGAACACCCGCGACGTCGCCAGCCCGATCACCGCATCGAACGTCGCCAGGCTCGGCGTTGCCTGGTGCGTGCCGATCGAGTCGACGGGGGATGCCGCCAAGGTCGGCCTCACTGACGGCTACGCGACTACTCCGGTGATCGTGAACGGCGTGGTGTACACGCAGGACATCGAGTCGAACGTGATGGCGATCAGTCTCGCGACCGGCAAGGTCCTGTGGACGCACAACTACAGCTCGCCCAACGGCGGACCGGACGGCGTCACGGTGGCCGGCGGCGTTGTCTACGCGGCGACGAACCACGCCGCGGTGGCCCTGTCGGCAGCCAGCGGCAAGCAGCTGTGGAGCCGCACCCTGATCGGCAACGACCACGAGGGCATCGACATGGCGCCCGGGTATCACGACGGCACGGTGTACGTGTCGACGGTGCCGGTCAACCCGACGGTCGGCCAGTATCTCGGCGGCGGCAAGGGCATCTTGTGGGCACTGAACGCCCGCACCGGAGCGCCGGACTGGAGCTGGGACGAGGTGCAGAACCTCTGGGGCGACCCGGCGGTCAACTCCGGAGGCGGTCTGTGGGATCCGCCGTCGTTCGATGCCCAGGGCAACCTGTACATCGGCATCGCGAATCCCGGCCCGATCGGGCAGACCGGCTGGCCGAAAGGATACCCGTGGGGCACAAGCCGGCCCGGCCCGAACCTGTACACGGACTCGATCGTCAAGCTGAGCCCGCAGGGCAAGCTGCTGTGGTACTACCAGCTCACCCCGCACGACCTGTACGACTGGGACCTGCAGAACTCACCGGTGCTCACCACGGCGAACGGACAGCCGGTGGTGATCGACGGCGGCAAGGCCGGGATTCTCATCGAGCTGAACGCGCAGACCGGCAAGCTGTTGTGGAAGCTCCCGGTCGGCGTGCACAGCGGGCATGACAATGACGGGCTGCTGACCGAGAACGCGACGCCCAGCTCGCACATCCCGCTTCCCGCCGAATTCACCCTCGAGCCCGGCGTCCTCGGCGGCGTCGAGTCGCAGCTCGCGACCAACGGGTCGACAGTCTTCGCCGCTGTGAACAACCTGCCGGTGCCCCTCACCGTCAAGGGCGTCGCGGAGAAGTCGAAGGCATTCGAAGCCGCCATTAGCTCGGCCACCGGCGACATGGTCGCGGTCAATCAGGACACCGGGAAGATCATCTGGGACGACAAGCTCCCCTCCTCGCCGTACGGCGCCGCGACGGTGACCAACAACGTCGTGTTCACCACCACCTACAGCGGCTACCTGTACGCCTTCAACGCCAGCACCGGGGCGATTCTGCTGAAGACCCCGATGTCCTCCGGCAGTAACGCGCCCGTCGCCGTCGACGGCGACTATGTCATCGCCGGCGCCGGCGTCCAGACACTATCCACGAGGCCCCGGCAGCTGATCATCGCCTACAAGCTCGGCGGTACGGGCAAGCTGCCCGACACGGTGGGCTGAGCGGTATCCGGTTGCGCGTAACGCGGGACGTCCGCCATTGTCAGTGTCCATGAGCGCGGCACACCGGAGCAGTCAGGCCGCCGGAACCGTCGCTGTGCGGTGCCTGACTGCGGCGGACTGGCGGCAGCTGCGAGCAGCCCGACTGGCCGCACTGGCAGAGGCGCCTTACGCGTTCGCCTCGACGCTGGTGCGCGAGCAGCAATTCACCGAGGAAACGTGGCGCGAGCGGGCCGGCTCCGGCATGACGGCCGCGGCCTTCGAGGGCACGGCCATCGTGGGGCTCGCCACTGGCTTCCCCGAGCAGACGGGAACTGGCTGGCACCTGGTTGGCATGTGGGTCGCGCCGGATATTCGCGGTCGGGGAGTCGCCGACCGGCTGGTCGGCGCGATCTGCGCGATGGCCCGCGAAGCGGGAGCGCCGTCGGTCACCCTCTGGGTGACGGATGTCAACGACCGGGCACGCTCGTTCTACCGGCGCCTTGGCTTCGAGCCGACCGGCGGCCGTCAGCTGGTGCGGCCCGACGACCCGGACCAGTGGGAGGACGAGCTGCGCCTGGATCTCAGCTGACCCCGAGGGCAGCGCGCCGGGAGAGTCAGCCGACGGGCAGGTCGTAGGTGCGGCGGATGCTGCTGCCGAGCCGGGTGATGTCGGCGCCGTAGACGTGCAGTGAGATGGCCACGTCGGAGCCGATGTTACGGACCCGGTGGATGTCGCCGGGAGGCGCGAAGCCGCTGACCTCGCCTCGGTTGTTCTGGCTCCGGCCGACCTCGGTCAGGTGATCGCCATCCTGCGACAGAGCGTAGAGCTCCTCGTACTCGATGCCCTGGAGGACGCCGAACACGCACCAGGTCACGTGGTCATGGATGGGCGTCACCTGGCCGGGCCGCCAGACCATCGCGGTGACGGAGAACGAGCCGTCGGGCTCGACGTGCAGCAAGTGGCAGCGGTAGCCGTCCGGGTCGCCCGCACGCTCCTCGGCGGTGAGGATGCCAGGACGCGGGAGGTGCTGGCGGAGCTGGGCAGCGACCAGGTCAGCCGTGCACCCCCAGTCGGCGTGCTGCTGCGTCGCGGACCGGACGGCAGCGACGAGGTCGGCCGGACATCGAGTACGGACCGGACTGAGGACGGTCATGTGTTCGCTCCTTGCCTACTAGATCGGTCGACAATAGCTTAGAGGGAAGGCCAGGCCGGCATCCAATGCCAACTATCCATGGATCCATAGCCCCGGCTTATCGGCCGCAGCTCAGAGCACCGCCGGATCGATGCCAGGAGCCCTGATCCTGCCGGGATACCCGGCTCGCAGCCGGGCATGCCAGGCAAAGTGGCGGCTGGACAGCCCGCCCGGCTGGCAAGATGCCGGAGTGGGCACCATCATGCTGCTGGACGCGGCCTCCATGTACTTCCGGGCGTTCTACGGGGTGCCGGAGACGACCACGGCGCCGGACGGCACGCCAGTGAACGCGGTGCGCGGCCTGCTGGACATGATCGCCAGGTTGGTGCGCTCGCGTCACCCTGATCGGCTGATCGCCTGCATGGACGCCTCGTGGCGGCCTGCGTTCCGCGTCGCGATACTGCCGTCCTACAAGGCACACCGGGCCCGGCCGGACGGCTCGGAAGAGGTCCCTGCCGCGCTGGAGCGTCAGCTGCCGGTCATCGTGGACGTCCTGGCGGCGGCGGGGATCGCGATGGCCTGGGCCGACGGTTACGAGGCCGACGACATCATCGGCACGCTGACGGCGCAGGCGGCCGGCCCGGTGGAGGTCGTGACCGGTGACCGGGACCTGTTCCAGCTGGTCGACGACGAGCGAGGGATCAGGATCGACTACATTGCCCGCGGCGTGGCGAACCTGGAACTGGTCGACGAAGCGACCGTTACGAAGAAGTACCAGATCCCCGGCCGGGACTATGTAGCCTTCGCGGCCCTGCGCGGGGATCCGAGCGACGGCCTGCCGGGCGTACCGGGAGTGGGGGAGAAGACTGCCGCGGCCCTGGTCCGGCAGTTCGGCTCAGTCGAGGCGATGCTGGCCGCAATCGACGCGGGCCATGGTGGCTTCCCGGCGGGCAGTCGGGCCAAGCTTGTCGCCGCGCGTGCGTACCTGGACGTGTGCCTGCCCGTCGTCCGCGTGGCGACCGACGCTCCGGTCAGGCTGGCCGGGGGACAGCTGCCGTCCGTGCCGGCCGACCCGAGCCGGGTCGCTGAGCTCGACGAGCGCTGGGGCCTCGGGTCGTCGCTGGGCCGGGCACTGTCCGCGCTGGCGGCCGCTCCCTGATGAGATGATCCGCGGGCATGGTCTACCGTGACACAAAGGGCTGAAGGAGTGCACTCATGCAGGATCTCCAGGAAACGATGTTGTTTCCGGCCAGCCGCCTGCCGGAAGTCGCGGCGGCGACTGGCCAAGCGGGCCTCGATGCGCTGCTGCTGACGCCGGGACCGGATCTGCGTTACGTCACCGGCTACGACGCTCATCAGCTCGAGCGGCTGACCTGCCTGGTGGTGCCGGCCAGTGGCGCGCCGTTCCTGGTGGTGCCGCGGCTCGAGCTGCCGGCTGCGCAGGCGTCACCGGCCGGCGGGCTCGACCTGGAGGTCGTCGCCTGGGACGAGACCGACGATCCGTATGCGCTGGTGGCAAGCCGCCTCGGCGCCGTGGCGGCCGTCGGCCTGTCCGACCGCATGTGGGCGCTCATGGTGCTGCGGCTGCGCGAGGCCTTGCCGGCCGCCCGTCAGGAGCTGGCGAGCCTGGCGCTTCGCGAGCTCAGGGAGCGCAAAAGCCCGGCAGAGGTCGCGGCACTGCTCGCAGCGGGCGAGGCGATCGACCGCGTGCACGCGCAGGTGCCGGGCTGGCTGCGGGCGGGCCGGACCGAGAAGGCTGTAGCCGCTGACATCAGCGAGGCGATACTGGCCGAAGGGCACGCCACCGTCGACTTCGCCATCGTGGCATCGGGCCCGAATGGCGCGAGCCCGCACCACACGGCAAGCGACCGCCGGCTGGAGCCGGGCGACGCGGTCGTGGTCGACATCGGCGGCACGATGCCGACTGGCTACTGCTCTGACTGCACCCGGACGTATGCGATCGGTGAGCCGCCGGCTGAGTTCCTCGCCTATTACCAGGTGCTGAAGGATGCCCAGGACGCTGCCTGCGCGGCGGTACGCCCCGGCCGGACGGCCGAGGAGATCGACGCCGCCGCGCGCGGGCCGATCGCGGCGGCGGGCTACGGGGAGTTCTTCGTCCACCGGACGGGTCACGGCATTGGCCTGGAGACGCACGAGGATCCGTATATCGTGGCGGGCAACTCGCAGCTGCTGCAACCCGGGAACGCCTTCTCGGTCGAGCCTGGCATTTATCCGGGCCCGAATGGTGCCCGTATCGAGGACATCGTGGTGTGCACGCCCGGCGGGGTGCAGCGGCTGAACAACGTGACCCGCGACCTGGTCGTGGTGGCAGGCTGATGCCGGGCGTCGAGCGAGAGGCAGCCGATGAGACGACCAATGCGCTGTTCGGGCTTGCCCGCGAGATCAGCGACGCCGAGCTGCGGCCGAAGGTGGACGCAGCCGAGCGCGCGGGAGAGTTTCCGCGAGAGCAGTTCGCCATCCTGGGCCGGGCCGGTCTGCTTGGCTTGCCCTATCCCGAGGAGTTCGGTGGCGGTGGCCAGCCGTACCAGACGTATCTGCAGGTCGTCGAGGAGCTAGCCACAGCCTGGCTGGCGGTGGGGCTCGGAGTCAGCGTGCACACGCTGACCTGCTTCCCGATCGCGACGGCGGGCACCACGCATCAGCAGGAGCGCTGGCTGCCGGACATGCTCGGCGGTGACCTGCTCGGCGCTTACTGCCTGTCCGAGCCCGCCAGCGGCTCGGACGCGGCCGCGCTGGCGACCCGGGCGGTGGCGGACGGAGACGAGTTCGTCGTTGATGGAGTAAAGGCGTGGATCACCCACGGCGGTCGCGCTGATTTCTACACACTGTTTGCCCGCACCTCCGGCGACGCATCAGGCCCGGAGCGGTCGCACGGCATCAGCTGCTTCCACGTGCCGGCCAGCAGCGCAGGCGTGTCGGCGGCACCTGCCGAGCACAAGATGGGCATGCGCAGTTCGGTGACCGCCCAGATGCGCTTCGAGTCGGTTCGGCTGCCGGCCGGCCAGCTGATCGGTGAGCCGGGCCACGGCTTCCGCATCGCGCTGGCCGCGCTGGACGCCGGGCGGCTGGGCATTGCGGCGTGCGCGACCGGGGTTGCGCAGGCCGCGCTTGACTGCGCGGTCGGCTACGCGCGGCAGCGCATCCAGTTCGGCCGCCCGGTGATCGGCTTCGAAGGCCTGCAGTTCATGCTGGCCGACATGGCCACCGGGGTCGCGGCGGCGCGGGCGCTGTACCTTGCGGCAGCCCGCCGTAAGGATGCCGGCCTGCCGTACGGGCAGCAGGCGGCAATGGCCAAGCTGCTGGCCACCGACACCGCGATGCGGGTCACTACGGACGCGGTCCAGGTGCTCGGCGGATACGGCTACGTGGAGGACTTCCCGGCTGAGCGGCTCATGCGGGAGGCGAAGGTGCTCCAGATCGTGGAGGGGACCAACCAGGTGCAGCGCCTGGTCATCGGCCGGGAGCTGGCCAGCGCTGGCGGCGAGTCGGTGCTGGCTCAGGGACTCAGTGGTTCGTCAGGGACACGCTGACGTCCTTGCCCGGCACGGGCATGGTTGCGGCCTCGGCATGGATGGCGCGCTGAGTCGATGACGGCAGTGCGCCAGCGACTTTGATGCGGACCCGTCCGCCGCGGCGGCCCCACGCGCCCGCGATGCGACCGTCCACCACGAGCCCGTTCGGGTGGAACCAGTCCTGCAGCGCCGAGTGGTCGAAGCGGCCGGGGCCGGCGAACAGCCGGGTCCGGTCCTGCCCGAACAGCCGCAGGTCCGGCGCGACCAGCAGCCGGACACCACGCATCGGCTCGGCCGACCGGAGCGCGGACTCGTCGGCCGCGAGTACCCATGCGTCGTGATCAGCGACGTCGACCCGCATCAGCTCGCTCGCGAGCAGGTCGAATGTCTCCCCGGCATCACGGGGCGACACCCCGGCCCACCAGGCGAACGTCGCCGGCGTCGTGGGCCCGAACGCATGCACATGACGGCGGCACAGCTCGATGCGGGCCGCTTCCGGATCGATCGACGGCCGCGTGCATTCCCGCACGTACACGGCGCTCGTCGTCCACCGCACCGCGATCCGGCCGGTTGCGCAGGCCGCCCGCACTAGCAGGTCCCTGTCGCGCAGCTGCTTGCCGGGCAGCTCCTCGCCACCCAGCGCGCGGCATGTTTCCTCGGCGAGAGCCTCGAGAACCTGCCGCGCTTGCGGGTCGCGGGGCAGGCGCCCGACGGTGAACACCCCGAAGTCGCCGGCGGGCAGCAGGTACACCGCAGCGCGCGGGCTGTAGGTCTGGACCAGGCCGGAATCC
>Ga0335072_10001127_pt1 | contig 45034 bp, 35 predicted proteins | sample Lox_Sample_21_FD_206725 | JGI IMG/M metagenome (GOLD analysis project Ga0335072, IMG submission 206725) | Soil microbial communities from Loxahatchee National Wildlife Refuge, Florida, United States - Lox_Sample_2.1 | ecosystem: Environmental > Terrestrial > Soil > Wetlands | place: USA... | reverse complement strand
TTGAACCGATGGAAGAGCCGATAGCCGATAATCCGGTGGCTGAAAAAACAGTCACCGCCGTTTGTTCCAGTTGCCGGAATACCATTGATGTCACCGGCTTCGAGCCCGGAGTGGGCATTACCTGTCCCTACTGCAGCCACGAATTTCTTCTTACCCGCCAATTTGGCAACTTTTTGCTGGAACGCCAGCTGGGCAGCGGCGGCATGGGCGCGGTTTATCTGGCCAAAGACATAACGCTCAACCGCGTGGTCGCAGTGAAAGTTTTGAAGCGGGAATTGGTCACCGACAAAAAATTTCTGGCCACTTTTTTGCGGGAAGCGCAAATCACGGCTTCGCTCAATCATCCCAATATCGTGCACGTTTACACGTTCGGCGAGCACGAGGGCGTCCATTACTTGGTCATCGAGTATGTTTCCGGCGGTTCGCTCGACGACAAAATCACGCAACGGGGCCGGATCACTGAGCTTGAGGGAATTGAAGTCGGACTCGCCGTGGCCCGTGTTCTGGAAGCCGCCTTACAGCGGGGACTGATCCACCGGGACATCAAACCCGGCAATATCCTTTTTTCGAACAATACGCCCAAAGTGGTCGACTTCGGTCTCTCGCTCTCTTTTGAGACGATGGGCCAGTTTGACGGCGAGATCTGGGGCACTCCCTATTATGTTCCTCCCGAAAAATTGGATCATCAGCCGGAAGATTTTCGCAGCGACATGTATAGCCTAGCGGCGACGCTTTACCACGCCATCTCGGGCCATCCTCCCTACGAAGGCGAGGATCCGAATGCCGTGGCCATCAAGCACCTTAGCGGCAAGGTGGCCCCGTTGAAGAGCGTTGCCCCCGATGTCTCGGACAAAACGAATTACATCGTGGGCAAGGCAATGGCCCGTTATCCGGAAGACCGCTTCGAGTCCTATGCCTCCTTGATCGAGCACCTGGAAGATGCTAAGAAAGCTCTCACCGATCCCAATTACCAAACCCAGCATCTTCGTAACGGTCCCAACAATTATCAAACCCAGCAGCTTCGCGCTCCCAATCTTCAAACCCAGCCATTCCGAAACGTCGGAGTTTCCCAACCGGAACGCAAATCCAACAATTATAATCAATGGATCATTATCGGGTTGGTGGCCGCCGTGGTGCTTTTAGTCGGATTTTTTGTTTGGAATTCCATGTCCCAAAAGAGTGCGCCGGCCCCGCAAGTGACTAACGCACAGCCTCAACCTCAGCCCCAGCCTGTCCCGCCAAATACCCAGGTGATCATCCCAACGCCCCAACCACAACAATATATTCCAGCTCCGCCGCCTCCGGCGCCGCAGCAGCACCTGCCTTTCCCGCAAAGCCTCAATCTTGATGGCTATTCCCAGATTATTTCCAAAAGCAGCGGAATGCTCATGGCGGTACAGAACGACGACGAGGGCAATAATGCGAATATCGTTCAAACCACCGACCCGGACTCGACAGATGAATGGCAAATTTCCCTCCTGAACAACGGGCATTACAAAATATTGAATCGCGTCAGCGGAAAAGCCCTCGCGGTGGCCTATATCGGATCGGGTGTCTGGCAACATGACTTCAATACCAATCCAGCCAAAACGAGCGCCAACGATGAGTGGATCATCGAACCCACCGGCCCCGACTATTGCCGGTTCATGAATGCCCAAACTGGCTTGGCTCTGGAGGTCAAAGACAACTCCACAGCCAAGGGAGCCGTCCTCGACCAGGCGGCATGGACGGGAAAAGACAACCAGTTGTTCAAGGTCAACGGCGTAACCGTCGCGGTCATTACTCCTCCTCCTTCTCCCCAGCCCCAGCCATCCGCTATAACTCCCCTTTCCCAACCCCCGGCGCCCGTTGCCGAGGAGCAGCAGGCTTCGCCTTCTCACAAGAAAACTAAGACATCCCCGTCCGCCACTAACACGACGCCATCTCCCCACGCGATGCAACCTGGCCAAGGAACGGTAGCTATTAATTATCCGCCCGCTACCACCCAATTCCCGGGATACTACCAGATTATTTCGAAAGGCAGTGGACTGGCTATCACCGTGGAAGGCGCCTCCAGGAACAAACATGCGAATATTATCCAATCGGATCCGGACGCCAGCGCCGCGTGGCAAATCGTTCTCTTGCCTAACGGGCGTTACAAACTGGTGAATCGCAACAGCAGCGAAGTCATAGCCGTGCAGCATGGCATGACCACAGCCGGGACCCAGGTGTGGCAGTCTGAATTTGACTCCAAGCCCAACAAAACTTTCCGCAACGATGAATGGGTGATCCTGCCAACCACAGCCGATTATTACCGGCTGATGAATGTCAACAGCGATATGGCGCTCGAGGCCAAAGATAACTCCAAGGAAACCATCCTTGAGCAAGATCCATGGACAGGAGCAGACAATCAGCAGTTCAAGTTCGTCCCAACGCAGTAGACTCTGGGAACTCTCCGAAAAGCGGGAGTCGGTAACCTTGCCTTATCCCGGCAGCGCTTCCTGGCCTTTGGCGGTGTCTTTGACTTTCCAGCCCAGCGCTTCGATCTTCTTCCGAAGTTCGTCGCTCAGGGAAAAATTCTTCGTTTGGCGCGCCTCGGCACGCTGATCGAGCAGAGCCTGGACTTCGGCGGGAATGGAGATCACGGCGCCGCCTAAACCGAGAATGGCGTCGAATGCGGCCCAAGCCTGATTGTAAGCATAGGCTTGGGCCGGGGTAAGCTGGCCAGCATCAAAAGATTTATTGGCGGCGCGAATCCAAATAAACAGATGCCCGAGAAGATCCGCCACATTGAGATTATCGGCGATGATAGCATCTATTGTCTGTGCCAAATTTGGAGAAATCATCTCTTTATCCGAAGCCGTGGCAAGGCCCGCCAATTCCTTGATCCGTTTCCTCCACTCATCGATCCGCGCCAGCGCCGTCCTCGCGTCGTCCATCCCCTGCCAGGTGAAATTGAGATTCTTGGAATAATGCGCGCCGGAAAGCAGAGCGTACCGAAGTTCGCGGCCCGTGTAGCCCCGGGCGAGAACATCGCGCACAGTGTGCATATTGCCGAGCGATTTGGACATTTTCTGGCCGTCAACGAGGAGGTGCTCGACATGAAACCAATGCCGCACGAAAGGCTTGCCGGTGGCAGACTCGCTCTGGGCAATTTCATTTTCGTGATGCGGGAAGCAGAGATCCACACCGCCGCCATGAATGTCGATCTGCGGCCCGAGGTGCTCCATGCTCAGCGCGGAACATTCGATGTGCCAGCCGGGACGGCCCTTGCCCCAGGGCGAATCCCATCCAACCTCGCCATCAGATGGAATCCACTTCTTCCAAAGGACAAAATCACCGGCGCCTTCCTTCTCATACTCATCCTGGTTGACCCGGGCACCCGACATGAGATTACCGAGGTCGAGATGACAGAGGCAACCGTATTTTGGAAACGAAGCAATGCGAAAATAGACCGATCCGTCATCGGAAACATAGGCCGCTTTTTTATCGATCAGCTTTTGGATGAGGTCGCGCATGGACGGAATGGAGCCGGTGGCGTTGGGCGTGCGCTCGGGGATTTCGATATGGAGCGTCTTCATGTCTTCGAGAAAAGCCTCGCGATAGATAGCGGTGAATTCGCGCAGGGGGATATTTTTTTCGCGGGCGCCGCGGATGGTCTTGTCGTCGACATCCGTGAAGTTCATGACATGGTCGGTTTGATAGCCAAAATGCCCCAGGGTACGGCGCAGAAGATCAACGGCGACGTAAGTGCGGAAATTCCCGATATGGCCATGGTCGTAAATGGTCGGCCCGCAGACGTAGAGGCTGACGCGCTGGCCGGCCGGATCGAGCGGAACGAGCGGCTCGACGGCACGGGTGAGCGTGTTAAAGAGGCGCAAGGCGGGGCGGGACATGAACCTATTCCGGCAACGTGACACAAGCGACGGCCATGGCGGCGATACCCTCGCCGCGGCCGGCGAATCCGAGCTTCTCGTTGGTAGTGGCCTTCAGATTAATCCGGGTGGCGGCAAGGCCAACCGCTTCGCCGATGACGGCTTTCATTTTTTCCAGATGGGGCGCGATCTTGGGAGCCTCGGCGATGACCGAAGCGTCGATATTTTCGAGCATCGCCCGGCGCTTTTCTAACAAAAGCCGGATCTCGCGCAGGAAAACGAGACTGCTGACTCCGCGCCACCGTTCGTCGCTGTTCGGGAAATGATGGCCGATATCGCCGGCCCCGAGCGCCCCGAGAATGGCGTCGGCGATGGCGTGGATGAGAACATCCGCGTCCGAATGGCCGTCCAGCCCCTTGCTGTGGGCCAATTCAATGCCGCCGAGGAAAAGCTTGCGCCCCTCCACGAGAGGATGGACGTCGTAACCGATGCCGACACGATTCATAAGAACTAGCTAGCATGCCCTGAAACTAGAACCTATCTCAAAATTAACCAGGCGCCTGCAAAATGGATTTTTGCCTTTTAACGAGGAGGTCCTGCGGATGGCGGAAAAGCTGCGCCAAAAATAGCTACGTGTGCCGTGCGCGGCACCGCGACTTTCTCCTTGTCTTCGACGGCGATTCTGCTTGGATAAGCCCTCCCTGAACCTGGGAGCATCTCTATGTCACAGCATCGCAGTCTCCGTTCCTCCGGTACCATCGTGGCCAAGCGCAACGTTCTCAAACGTTTCGAGCGCGTCGATCTGCTCAAAAAGCGGGGCCAATGGAAGGAAGGCCGGAGTCTGATGAATCTCCCAAAGACGAAGCCGGACGCTTAGAGATTAGCGGCTGTCCGAAAAATGGGCGTGCGTTACACCACCCATTCGATGCGGCCGTCGTCGAGTTTATAGATGCCGCCGACGACATCGATTTTCTTTTCATCGACGTACTGACTAATGATGGGCGTCGCCGTTTTCAGCTTTTGGACGTTCTGCAGGACGTTGTCACGGATCGCGCTCGCCAGCAAGTCGCCTCCTTGCTTTATGGCCGATTGAACAGCGGGACGGATGCTCTCAGCGAGTTGAGGAAGATGTCCCGGAAGAGCAGCTCCATCCACGACGGTTTTAACCGCGGCATCGACCGCCCCACATTTCTCGTGACCCAAGACGACCAGAAGGGGAGTGCCGAGGAATTTGACCGCGTACTCAAAACTGGCGAGGGCATCCCGGTTGAGGAAATTACCGGCCACACGAAGAACGAACAAATCGCCCAGGCCCGTATCGAACACATATTCGGGCGCAACCCGTGAATCGGCGCAACTGAGGATGCCCGCGAAAGGATTCTGCCCCCCGGCGAGAACTTTGCGCTCCGCGATGAAGTCCCGCTGTTGCATTACCCCACTGACATAACGTTTATTGCCGGCGCGAAGCCGTTGCAGCGCCTCTCCGGGTGAAAGAACATTCTGCGGTTTGGGAGTCTCCCCGGCGGCAAAAATCGCGCGTTCGGGCAAGGCCAAGCTGAGGGCAGCGCCCGCAGCTAATTTGAGAAAATTTCGCCGGGAATAACCTGGGGGGTGCCGATGGGAGGGATTTCCGCAAATTGCGCACATAACGAAAAGGAGAGAAGTGCTTATATTAACCTGGCCTAGTCCAGCGGACCAAGTTCAATTTAAGTTATCGCGATGATGGTGGTTGCATTAATTTGAAATCAATCCCCTGCGACGTGGCCGTGAGTGTATTTGTAAAGGCTGGAAGGAACGACGACCCGACAGCTCTTACTACCCACAGTTATTTCGATCTGGCCCCAGCAGCGCACGTCGCCCCCGATGCGACTAAGCAGAAACACGTCTCTCGGCTGTGAATCGGCATCCGAATCGGGAGGACGTTCGATTCTGGTCACGCTACTGATCCCGATTCCGTCTCCATGAAGGTCCAGCACTCGCAGCGTGGCTTGCAGCGTATCACCCCAGCAATGAAGTACAGCCTCGCTTTGACCATTACTCAAATTGGATTGCCCCAAAGAGAGATTCCAGACGTTGTGAATTTTATCCAAATCATATTGCACCCCCGCCCAATGTATCACGTGATCGTGGCTGGTCAGGTGCTTCATGGCTGGAATTATCTTGGGCGGACCTCCTGGGACGGGAGGAGGCAGCGGGTCTTGTGGATTTCGGTCCAATCCGTAAGGAATTTCGAGCCAATAGCGTTCCGTGCCCATGGAGACTTCGATCCAGCTTGCTTCCAAAGTGTTTGGCCCCCAGGGAAAGAATGTCACCACCATATTACCGACCGGCGGCTGGCCCGGAACGGATACAGTACTGATACTCATGGGTGCGTTGAGTAATTGTTTCCCTTCCGGAGTCAAATCGACCACTTCTCCGTTTTCCCGGTACAATCGCGCGGTAAAGTGAGTCGGTTTGGACATATCGAGGGAGAGGCCCTCAATCTGGAGGTAAAGTCCTTGTTCGCCATTGTTGGGCCAAAGACTGAAAAAAGGAATTTTGGGCGTCCAACCATAGTCAATAACGCGCCATGGCGTAGCCACCGTGGAGGAAGCTTCGTTGGCCGGGGCGGGAGCGAAAGACGCAAACCCAGTCAACGCGAGGCAGAGGAAGGCTTTGCGTTTCATGTTGGGCGTTACCTTGGCTGTCACTACTCTATCGCTTCATCCGACGGAAAAGAATTGTCATGCAATCGTAGTCACCGTTGGAATTAATTTCAAATGAGGATATGGCATCCGCGAGGCGCGGATTGCTTTTTGGCGCGGTTTAGGCCAATGGTGAACTGTGCGTTTGAATCAATTTCTTGCCCGGGCTGGTTTCGGCTCGCGGCGCGCTTGTGAAGGATTGATCCGGGAGGGCGCCGTGACAATCAATGGCCACCGGCTCCGGGAGCTGGCGACGCGGGTTGGCCCGGAGGACCGCGTCCTGGTTCACGGCAAACCGGTGAAGATGCCGCAGCCCATCGTGGCCATCCTGCACAAGCCACCGGGCTACGTTTGCACGGCGCCCGGCGCGGCGGCGGAACGGACCATCTACGATTTGCTTCCGTCCGGCTGGCCCCGGGTGGTTTACGTGGGAAGGCTCGATAAGGATTCCGAGGGACTGCTCGTGATGACGAATGACGGAAATCTGGCCCAGCGACTGACCCACCCCTCCGGCAAACTGCCTAAGACTTATATCGTCACGCTCGACCGGGAATTTGATTTTGCTTTCGTCCCGAAAATGAAGAAAGGTTTTCCTATTGAAGAAGGTTACGCCAGGATGGAAGATGTTTTCCGGACGGGGCCGCGGACGCTCAAGGTTATCCTGACACAGGGATTAAAACGGCAAATCCGGCAGATGTTTTCGAAATTCGGCTACGAAGTGAAACGGCTGGTGCGGGTCCAGATTGGCTCGCTGCCGCTCGGCACGTTGCCAGCAGGTCAGCACCGGGTGCTGACCCGGGAAGAAGTACGGCGTCATTTTCCAGCCGGCGCAATGGACAAAAAACAGAAAAAAACAGGGGAGTTGGCTCATGGCTAAATCGAAAGCGCTTTGGGGCGGCAGGTTCAAATCGGGCGCGGCACGGCGGCTGCGCGATTACACCGAATCGGTCTCGTTTGACTGGAAACTTTACCGGCACGACATCGCAGGAAGCATCGCTCACGCGACCATGCTGGCGCGGATCGGTGTGCTCAACCGGCCGGAATTGGCCCAGATTGTCAAGGGACTGGAGGAAATTCGGGACGAGATCAGCGCGGGCAAATTCAAATGGAATCTCGACCGGGAAGATGTCCACATGAACATTGAGGCGGCTTTGACCGAGCGCTATCCCGCCGGGGCCAAGCTTCATACGGGCCGGAGCCGGAACGATCAGGTGGCGACCGCCATGCGATTGTGGCTGCGGGACGAAATCGCGCGAAACCGGGAGGCGATTGCCTCTTTGCAAGGCGCCTTGGTAGCCTGGGCCGCGCGCGTTGGCGGCCTGGTCATCCCCGGTTATACGCATTTACAGCGGGCGCAGCCGGTGTTGCTGGCGCACCATCTTCTGGCTTACGCCGAGATGTTGGAGCGGGATTTCGGGCGGCTGGGTGACGCGGCGAAAAGGGCCGATGTCCTGCCGCTGGGATCGGGGGCCATCGCGGGGAGCACGTTGCCGCTCGACCGGAAATTGGTGGCCCGGTTGCTCGGCTTCTCGCGGATTTCGGATAATTCGATGGACGCGGTGAGCGACCGCGATTTCGTCATCGAATACAACGCGGCGGCGGCGGTGCTGGCGGTGCATCTCTCCCGGCTGGCCGAGGATCTTATTCTCTGGTCAAGCGCGGAATTTCATTTTATCCGGATTGGCGATGCCTACACCACGGGATCGAGCTTGATGCCGCAAAAAAAGAATCCCGACATTGCGGAATTGGCGAGGGGAAAATCGGCGCGGGTGATCGGTAATCTGGTGGCGTCGCTGACGCTGCTCAAGGGCCTGCCGATGACTTACAATCGCGATTTGCAGGAGGACAAGGAGCGGCTTTTCGACACGGCGGAGACGGTGCAGGCGACGTTGCTGGTCTTTGCCGAAATGCTGGAGCACATCGAGGTGGACGAGGCATCGTGTCAACAAGCGGCATCCGATCCGCTTTTACTGGCGACCGATTTGGCCGACTGGCTGGTGCGCCGGGACGTGCCCTTTCGCGAGGCGCATCACTTGGTGGGTAAAGGAGTACAAATCGCCGAACAGCGAAAGATTCCGATTACACAATTGGACTTGTCCGATTGGAAGAAAATCAGCCCGGTCTTTGATTCGAGTGTGATGAGGGTTTTTTCCACCGAAAAGGCACTCCGGACAAGAAAGGCCATCGGCTCGCCCAACCCCAAATTGGTGAAGGCGCAACTGGCGCGATGGAAAAAAAATTTAGCCGGGCGGAAGAAAATCTGAACTATTCGGTATACGACAGACGTCTCAAAAGAGAGGCAAAGTTGGCGGACTTCGTCCTTTGTCTGACGAAAATCCGGGTTACCGGGTCCGAGTATGGCTCTATTTGCAAATGTTCCGAAAGGCTGCGTTGATTTGTTGCCCTCCAGCGTAATTGCGACCTTGCGTTTTTGAGAAAGCGCTGACAGTTTTGACCCCCATGTTTCCAGGCAAAGAGAGGCTAGTTATCAAAGGCGTTGCCGTCTGCATCGGGATAGGGACATTTGTTTGCCTAGCCATGGGAGCTCATGCGATCGATCCAGCCTCGCCACCTTCCGCGTCCGCTCCAGATACCAAGCCACCAACCGCGCCGTGGACTTATCCGGTCATTACGCCGGAGGCTTCGTTGTCTGCGCGGAGCATCAGCTCTTTGCGCCATTACGAAACGCCCGCCGGCGTGCCCCGGCTGCCGAGTCCAAATCCGTGGTTCACGCTCGATCCCTATCAGGGGACGATTACGCGACAGCAATTCGAACAAAAGTTGCGTACGCTTTACGATCCGTTCTCGGTTTTCTCGGCCTATTATCAAATCACCGATTCCCAAGTGGAGATCTATCCGTCGGTAAAAGAGCGGCGGTATCCGCAATTTGTGCTGCAATTCGCGCCACCGAATCAGCCGCAGCCGCCCATGCGCTGGTTCCGCACGCCCGCAGAGTTTCGAGCCGAATCGCATCCGGCGGATAAACCGCTAAACGGATTGCGGGTGGCGATCGATCCCGGGCATATTGGGGGACCCTGGGCGCAGATGGAGGAACGAAGCACCCGTTATCATGGCAGCGCGCCGGTGCAGGAGGGTGACCTCAATCTCATTACGGCGCGTCTATTAAGACAAGAACTGACCAATCTCGGCGCGACCGTGTTCATGGTGCGGGATTCGACCGAACCGGTAACTCCCTATCGCCCCGAAGACATGATCCCAGCGGCGCGCGATCTGCTGATGGCGCATTCTTCGCATTCAACGAATTTGCGGGCATTGCCGCAGGACAAACTTAATCTTCTTTTCGGGCAGAGACTAATGGAATTGGCGGAATTCCTATTTTATCGCTGTTCGGAGATTGTGGAGCGAGGCAACCGCATTCGAAATAATTTCGTGCCGGATATCACCATAACGCTCTATATCGACGCGACGCCGGGAAGCGGGCGTGGACGGCTGACCGTTGCGAACTCTAACATCTTTTTCGTTCATGGCAGCTATACGAGATCGGAGATGGCGGATCCGGAGATGCGCACACGTTGTCTCTACAAGATGTTAGAGGGGAGTTCAGATATTGAAGCAGAGGTCGCCAGCGATATTGCCAGCGTCTTTCAGGAGGTAACAGGGCTTGGGCCAGTTAAATATGGGGATTCGAGTACAACCCGGCAGGTTATTCCGAATAATCTCTACGTCGTGGCGCGCAATCTAGCGGCCAATCGCGAATATGATGGGCCGGTGGTCTGCACCGAACCTTATTTTATGAATAACCAAATCGTTTACCGGCGGCTTCTGGCGGGGGACTATGACGGAGTGCGCAATTTTGACGGGAAGAATTACCGGAGCATCTTCCGGGAGTACGCCGATTGTGTGACTAAGGGGTTATTGAAGGCGTATACGAGTACGCCCGTGATTGCCGGGACGACGCCCAATCCGCCGGTGACGAGGCAAAGCAAATAAATCGTACCGTTTTCGAAAAATCAGGTCTCTAAAGAAATTAATTTTACCGAACAGCACTTTCCACTGTTGCTTCCGTAAAAAGACGGCTAATTTCGGTCTGTGCGCACACGAGTGTACGCATGCAAAGATCTATATGCCGCTGGAACTTTCGGATTTAGTCCCTGGAACACACTTAGGCCATTACGTCATTACCGACAATATTGCCCAGGGCGGGATGGGAACTGTCTTTAAAGCTCTGGAGCCGGCGTTGGAACGCTACGTTGCCATCAAAGTACTGCGTCCCGAGTACGCGACCAATCCGAAGTATGTACAGTATTTCCAAGAGGAGGCGCGCGCGGTGGCGGCGCTGCGGCACCCGAACATCATTCCGATTTTTTTCATTGGCCAGGAAGGCAACGTCGTTTTCTTCAGCATGGCTTATATCGAGGGCGAAACGTTTGACGATTGGATCGATACCAAGAGATGGTTCAATGAAGAACAGGCCAAGTGGTTTCTGAGCCATGCCGTCGCGGCGCTCCATTCCGCGCACAAGGCGAATATCGTGCACCTCGACATCAAGCCGGCCAATTTTCTGGTCGACCGCGCCAACAACATCATGCTGACCGATTTCGGGCTGGCGCAAAAAATCGTTAAAGACGCGGGGGATATGGAACGCGAGGCTTTCGGAACACCGGCGTACGTTTCGCCGGAGCAGATCACCCGAAGCCCCACTGACCAGCGCACCGATATCTATTCGCTGGGCGCCACTCTCTTTCACATGATGACCGGCAAGGCGCCGTTCAACGGCACCAGCGTGGAGGATATCGTCTGGGGGCACCTCGAAAAGCCATTCCCGATTGAAATCGCGCGCGAGGCGAACCTCCCGACCGGCTGGATTCATTTGCTGAAAAAGATGATGGAGCGCTCGCCCGAAGACCGCTTCGCCAATTATCGCGAGTTGCGCACGGCACTGGAGAATGTGCATTCTTTCCGCTACGAAACTTTACCGCTGGAGGCGCCGCGCGCGCCAAAGCCGGTCTCGATTCCCCGTTCGGGCGGCAATACGCAGACGATCCACGGGCTGTTGGCCAGGACCAAGTCACAATGGGAAACGGCGGTGACAAAGACGGGGGGACTGTCGTCAATCCATATCACGCGGGAACAGATCGACGAGGCGATAAAAAATTTGCCGGAGCCGCTTAAAGTCACCTCGATGGCAAACACTTTGCGCGATCTTTGCAAATCCCGCGTGGAAGACACGGAATCGTTGATGGAGGTGATGGAAAGGGTACCAGGCTACGAGGCCGCAGTGCGGTCTCTGGTCGATTTCATGATCAATGCTCGGGATGAATCGGAAAGCGCGGCTGGTTGGCCGGCCGAAGAGGTGCTGGAAACGCTGGGAGTGGAGCGGGCGAGCAAACTGGCGCTGACATTTTTTGCTTTGAATTATGAATTCCATCAATCGACTCATTTCGACTGGATGCCTCTGTGGCGTCACCAAATTTCGGTTGGAATCGTCATCGATTTTATCTACGACGCCCTGAGCCTGAAGCGCACCGGGTTTGAGTACGCGACGGGTTTGAGCCACGACATCGGCAAACTCATCATGGCGGAATTGTTCCCCTACGCCTATTTCACCGCCATCAACCAGTCGCTTCAGGAAGAGCAGCCGCTGATCGTGTGCGAAAAGGTCATGTTCAGCACCGATCACGCGGAAATCGGCTCCAATTGGCTAAAAGATCAGGGCTTGCCGCATGCTTTGGTGGAAGCGGTGGCGCTGCATGAAAAGCCGGAAAGGATACCTCCCCGACTGCTGCTCGGCCATGCTCTGGTGTCGGCCAACCATCTGGTCAAACAAATCGGCATCGGGTACAGCGGCAATTGCCTGCTCGATGCGCGGCCGTGGGAAGAATTACCGTCGACGGGCGCGCTCTGGGAGGCGCGGGGAAATAAAGACTATGTGTACGACGATTTCGCCAACGACATTTTGGATCAATTTCAAAATTTTCCCGATTTGGTGTGATTTTTCGGGGGAGGGCCTTGGAGAATTCTCTCTGTTACCCTACCCGCAATATAGAGATCAAGATTGTTGAATCTGCGCACGGAGAACCTTGTAATCGGTTTTGCCTGTTCCAAGCAGTGGAAGCTGGCTGAGACGGCGAACTTCATCGAGACGCATGATTCCGCGAAAACCAGCTTTGGCCAGAAGCCCATTGGCCTCGGCGAGAGTGATGATGGCGGTGGTGAAAAGGACTATTTTGTGTCCGTCTGGCGTCTCGATTCCTTCCACGGCGACCTGCGGGCCATTTTCTCCCGGCGGCCAGGCGGCCGTGAGCGGTTCTTCGAGCGCCGGCAGCGAAATCATTTCACCCCCGGCCTTGATGAAACGCTTGAGACGTCCGGCGAAATGAATGAACCCATCGCCGTCAACGCTGGCTAAATCGCCCGTGACGTACCAACGCTTGCCGCCGTGTTCATGAAAAGGGCTGGGGCCGCCATAATGCAAATATCCGGGGAAAACGGTGATGCCGTGAACGAGAAGAAGTCCGCGCTGGCCGGATGGAAGCGGTTGCATCGAATCGGGATCGACCACCAGCACCTCGACCCCATTCAACGGCTGGCCGATGGTGCCGGGCCGCAGATCACCGGGACGGGAGACGGAGACAACGGGAGAACACTCGGTAATGCCGTAGCCCTCGGTGAGAATGGCGCGGGGCACAACCTGTTTCGCCAGGGTAAAGAGAGCGTCCGGGCATTTTTCTGCTCCAGTGACGGCTAGGCGGAGTGAATCGAGCTCGCCCGGCTTGGCAGCTTTGAGGATGTAGCCGAAGAATGCCGGAGTGGTAAGAAGCAAGGTTGGACGATAGGCGGCGATTTTGCGGACTAACGCGGGAGCATCGGTGGGATCGGCATGATGGACGACACGGACGCCGCCCACCAGAGGCAAAACGATGACTCCGCTGAGCCCGAAGCTATGGAAAGGTGGCAAAAAACCGAGGAGAATATCGCCGCGCTTAAAGCCGAGCGCGGAAGCGCCGGCCTGGACGTCGGCAAGAATATTGCGGTGAGTAAGAGGGACGGCTTTGGGAGCTTTTTCCGATCCGGAGGTGAAGAGAACGACGGCAGTTTCAGAAGGATCGGGCCGGGGCAGAGACGCCAGGATGGCACCGGGCCCAAAGCGGACCGCCAGGAGCGTGCCGAGGGCTTCCCACCGGCCGATTTCGCGGCGGAGATCTTCCAGGTAGACATACTCGGCGCCTTCAATCCTAACGCCAAGGCGATCTACAAATTTGCGCGAAGTGATGACGCGTTGAATGCCCATGACCTGTGTGGCGTGGTTAAGATTAACCGGCCCCGTGGTCCAATTAAGCAGAACGGGAAGCTTGCCCGCCCAAAGAATGGCGTAAAATGTTGAATCGGCGGCGACGGAGGCTGGCAGCATGATTCCCACGGCAGAGCCGGGCAACAGCGCAAAGCCCCGGGACAGAAGCCGTGTTCCGGTGAGAAGGCGCTCATAGGTCACGACACCGGAAAGGTCATCAAACGCGGCGGCTTCGCCGCGATGGGAAAGGGCCTGACGGACAAAGGCCTCGAGGATGGAGGTGGAAGGAACGGCGTAGGGAGCATCAGCCTCCCGGCGGGGCGCATGCCAAATTTTGGGCACGGAAATGGGTGGCGCGGGAGCGGTCTCAACCAGACCATGGGCAAGAGCCCAGAGTTCAGCGACGGTGGTGGCGACTTGTTCGGTGCGAAATCCGAAACGCTGCTCGATGGTCTGGGCAATATCCATGCGGTCGAGACTGTCGAGGCCTAGATTTTCGAGAAGGGTGGCGGGATTTTTTTCGGCTTCCGCCAGCGGACGCTTCAATTTTTCCTCGAGAATGTCGAAAACCGCCTGACGGATCGCGGGTTTGATTTCATCGAGGGGAATGTCACGCGCGGCGGGAATCGGAGGAAATTCATAAGCGCGCGGACCGAACCAAAAATGATAGGGCACGTAGACCGGCTGGGTGGAGAGACCGCGGTTATACCACGATTCAAGAAAGGGATTAAGAACTTCGCGGCTAAAACCGGGCAGCGCCTTGGGCTCGACAACCTCGAGGGTGATTTCGATGCAGCGGCGCGGCGTGAAAAAAAGGAAATTGGCCGCCAGGATGCCGAGGGCGCGGATGAAATTTTCGCCAAGCCTTGGTTCCTTCCCGGTGGGCGCGCAGGTGGACATGCTACCCCAGACACCGATGGTGCGCACGAGCACCAGGGTGGTCTGCGGACGGCGGACGAGGATATCGGGAACGGCCCGCGTGGAACCGATTTGTTCGATGCCGCGGCGCTCGATCCGTCCGGAGGGATAGACGAGAAAATTCTCGCCGCGGTCCAGTCCGGCCACGACAGCGTCGATCAGCGGTTCGACGCCTTCGCGGGCGCTTTGGCTGTGTTGAACCAGATCGGGAACTTCCAGCGCGTTGATGAATTTCATCAACGGGTAAAGAAAAAAAGGCCGGTACATGAAACTGACCACAAGGGGGCGCAGGGGAATTTCAGCCCCCAACTGGGTCATCACCAAAACGGGATCGATGTAACCGGGATGATTGGGCAGAAAGAGCGCGGGACCGGAAAGCCGGCGCAACTGGTCAGCGCCATGAATTTTGACGCGGTAACGGAGCCAGACCAGGGAACGTCCGATATAGCGGAGAAAGAAGCGAACCATGGCGGTAATTTTTGGGGACTGCTTCTTGCCAAACTAGAGATCGCAGGTTAAAGCTCAAGCCAACCGGATGGAAAATAAATGAACTTTTATGCCTGTATCATGGCCGGGGGCAGCGGCGAACGTTTTTGGCCATTCAGCCGGACGGCAACGCCCAAACATTTGGTTCCGTTGTTATCCAAGCGGACGTTGCTGGAGGAGACCGTGCGGCGGGTCAAGCGGGCCTTGCCGGCCAGCCACATTTTTGTTTTGACGAATCAAGCCCAAATCAAAACTTGCCGCGCGGCGGCGCCGCAACTGAAACCGGACCAGTTTATCGCGGAACCGGCGAAGCGCGACACGGCGCCGGCTTGCGCGTTGGGAACGGCGCTGGTACGAAGCTTGGATCCGAACGCGGTGGTGGTTTTCCTTCCGGCGGACGCCCTGATCAAGGATGCGGCGGTTTTCGCGGCGCAATTGCGCAAGGCGTCAGCGCTGGCGGCAAAAGGCGGTACCATTGTGACTTTCGGCATCCGGCCCGGCCATGCCTCGACGCGGTTCGGATATCTTGAAACGGGACAGCGGTTGCCGGAAAGCTCGGCGGAATGCCCCCTTTTTCACGTCAAACGGTTCGTCGAGAAACCCGATGCCGCGCGGGCCAAGACCTACCTCGAGAGCGGCCGTTTTTTCTGGAACGCGGGGATATTTCTGTGGAGGACGGAGACGTTTTTGCACGAAGCACGCCGGTTGAAACCGGAACTGGCGGCGTTCATCGAGGCCTTTCCGAAGAAAGGCCGGGACGCGTATCTGAAAAAGAATTTTCCGCAACTACCAAAAATTTCGGTCGATTACGCTATCATGGAGAAGGCAGCTCAGGTGGCAGTGGCGGAGGCGCGATTCGATTGGGACGATGTCGGAAGCTGGACAGCGTTGCCCGCGCATTTGCCGAAGGATGCATTTGGCAACACGGCGCGCGGAGCGGTGGTGACGCACGATTCGCATGACAATATCGCGGTGGCAAAAAAGCGGCTTATCGCGCTCTGCGGCGTACGGGACTTGATCGTAATCGAGACGGATGATGCCATCCTGGTATGCCATCGCGATGCCGCCGAACAGGTTAAGCATTTGCAGCCGAATCTTCCCGAACAAGTCAGATAAAAGATTCTGGGGATAAAAAATAGGGGGGATCTCCGGTCTTGTGCCCAAATGGATCGAATTTACGTTACTGTTTCCTTTTTGTGACTTTTTCCGTCATTCATTTATCCGAAAATAATCTTGGCTCCGCATGACAATAAAATTACAACATTCAGGAACGCCAATGGGAAATTCGCCGGAACCGTGGGACGTCGCCCGCGCACTGCAAACCTATAACATCGCCCGATGGGGCAATGCCTATTTCGGAGTTAACGATGCGGGCAATATGACGGTCCGCCCGATTCAGGATCAAGGTCCCGCCCTTGATCTTATGTCGGTCGTCGAAGAGGCCCGCAGCCGTGGTCTCACTTTTCCGCTCTTGCTCCGTTTCCAGGACCTCCTTCGCCACCGCGTTCAGGTGCTCAACGAGGAATTTCGCGCCGCCATTGCCGAAGCCGGCTATCAAGCGCCCTATCGGGGTGTTTTTCCGATCAAGGTTAACCAGCTCCGCGAAGTGGTGGAAGAGATCATGGATGCCGGCGCGGCTTTTAAGTTTGGGCTCGAAGCCGGCAGCAAGCCGGAACTGGTCGCCGCCCTGGCCATTCACCGCGACCCCGAAAGCCTGCTGATTTGCAATGGGTATAAGGACCAACTTTATATCCAGATGGCCCTGCTCGGGCGGAAGCTGGGCAAAACGATCATCATGGTGGTGGAAAAGGTCGAAGAAATCAAAGCTATTATCGACGTTTCGCAGCAAATGGGCGCGCGGCCCCTTATCGGCGTTCGCATCCGGCTTCTGGCCAAAAGCTCAGGTAAATGGGCTACTTCAGGCGGCGAGAATGCCAAGTTTGGGCTCTCCACCAGCGAGGTGATGGAGGCGGCCGAATTGCTCAAGACCCATCAGATGGAAGATTGCCTCCGGTTGATGCATTTTCACATCGGTTCGCAGATTCCGGACATCCAGACGGTTAAACGCGCCGTCCGCGAGGCTGCCCGCTATTACGCCAAGCTCAGCCAGCTCGGTTTTCCGCTCGAATATCTCGATGTCGGCGGCGGTCTTGGGGTCGATTACGATGGCAGCCGCGCCGCTCACGATAGCAGCACGAACTATACCCTGGCTGAATACGCGCGGGACGTCGTTTACAATGTGGCCGATGTGTGCAACGAGGAAAAAGTGCCGCATCCGACGCTGATCAGCGAGAGCGGACGGGCCATTGTCGCCCATCATTCCGTTCTCGTGGTCGATATTTTCGGCGTGATTGAGAAGACCAAGGCAAAACCATTTACCCCGCCCGAAGGCGTCAAGCCCGCTAAGGCCGTGGCCGACCTTCTCGAACTTCGCGCCACACTCAACCGGAAAAACCGCCGCGAACACTTCCACGATGCGGTTCAAATTAAGGAAGACACCCAGGCCCGCTTCGATCTTGGCCTTCTCGATCTCGCGACCAAAGCCCAGGTCGAGACGCTGTTCTGGGAAATCGCCGAAGCGGTCGTGACCAATTTCAGCAGCGCCAAATCGATTCCCGGGGAGATTAACGAGCTCAAGGATTTTCTTGGCGATCAATTCCTCTGTAATTTTTCCGTCTTCCAATCTCTGCTTGACCACTGGGCTCTGGGCCAGCTCTTTCCCATCACGCCGATTCACCGCCTGAATGAGGCTCCGGAGCATCTTGGCACTCTGGCCGACATCACGTGCGATTCCGACGGTAAGATCAGCAAGTTTATCGACAGCGAAGACGAAGTCCGCCAGACGCTCCCGCTTCATTCGCTCAACGGGAAGCCTTACTATCTTGGCATTTTTCTCCTCGGCGCCTACCAGGATATCATGGGCGATCTTCACAACCTATTCGGCCGGGTTAACGAGGCCCATATTTTTCTCGATCCGGACGAGGAAACCGGTTTTTACATCGAGGAGACCATCCCCGGCAGCACGATCGCCGAAGTCCTGGGCAATGTGCAATACCACACCGCCATGCTAGAGCGGGCGATGAAGGAACAAATCGACCGCGCGATCAAGGCCGATGTCCTTAAGCCCAATGAAGGCATGCGTCTGCTTGAATCGTACGAACAAAGTCTCAGAACGTCGACCTATCTGCAGTTTTGAGTCTGGGATTCACCGCGGACTCGCATTTTGCCGGGCCAGCGCCATCGCTCGTGCCTGGGCCAGGTTATTTTGTGCATTGACGTAGTTGGGATTCAAATCCAAAGCTTTCTGGAGCTGAATGATCGCCTTGTCCGCCTGCCCTTGCTGCAAGAGAACCCAACCGAGGTTATTGTAAGCCTCCGCGTAGCTTGGGTTGATTTCCAAAGCTTGTTGAAATGCGTCCGCCGCTTCATCCCATCGCCTTTTTTGAATGAAGAGATTGCCGAGGCTAAAATAGGCATCGGCAAAGTTGGGATTAAGCTCCACGGTCTTTTGGAATTCGGCCACCGCCGCATCGATTTGCCCCTTCTGCTCCAGAACATCGGCAAGACCGTAGTGAGCCGAGGCAAAAGCAGGATCAATTTCCAGAGCTTTTTGGAATTGCGCCAGCGCCGCGTCAGCCTGCCCTTGTTGGGCCAATCCATGACCGAGGTCCGTATGAGCACGCGCGTAATTTGGATTTATTTCCAGGGCTTTGCGGAACTCAATGATGGCATCGTTCAATTCTCCTTTTTGGGCGAGAACAGTGCCGAGATCGTCGTTGATTTCGTAGAGCTTGGGATTTATTGCCAGGGCCTTGCGGAACTCAACGATCGCATTGTCCCACTCTCCTTTTTGAGCCAGGACGTTGCCAAGATTATCGTGGACTTCGGCGAGTTTGGGGTTGATTTTCAGGGCCCGTTGAAAGGCCTCCATCGCTTCGTCCATCCGCCCTTGTTGCAGAAAAGCTTCGCCAAGATTATTTTGCACCATCCAGTTTGTTGGATTATGCGCCGCGGCGTTGGCCCAAAGCGTCTCATCGCTATGGAATGCCCATGTCCGTTGCCAAGTGAGCAATCCGAGAATCAAGAGCAATCCGCCTGAGAAAATTAACTGCAACAGAGGCCTCTTTGGAATAATGAAACCGGCCAGCCGCGTCAGTCCCGCCCCCACCAGCGCCAGCAATCCCATGCCGGCCAAATACTGAAAATGGTCCGCGACCGGCGAGTAGCGGAAAAAGTTCATGTTAACCAATCCCACGGCGGGAAGCAGCGCCACCAGGACATAGGCCAGGGCGAAAAACCAAGGGCGGGCCCACGACTCGCGTTTAAGCCAAAGAACAAAGAAAAGAGCGGTAATGGCTGTCAGCGGCAGATAGGAGATCCAGTCTCCGGCATCGATCCGCCAGCGCGGATAAATCGAGACCAAGGGATAGGGCCAAAGCAGCTTGCCCAGATAAAACCAGACCGCGCCGCCTGCTATGGAGAGGCGCTCCGGCCAAGGCCGCATCCATGTCGAATCGTTAATGATGGGAACCTTCAGGCCTTGCGTCCAGATCGCCAAAGCGCCGGAGGCAACCGCCATGAGAACAATGGGAGCTACCCTTGTCAGGTTGCGCCACCGCCATCGTCTCTCCACCCACCAGGCGCATAGACAAAGCACGGCCGGCAAGATCATTGTCGATGATTTGCTTGCCATCGCCAGAGCGGCGAAGAACAAGGTCCACGCATAATTCCAACGGCGAACCGGCCGGCCGGCGAGATCTCCCGTTTGGATCCATTTAACGAAAAAAAGAATCGAAAGCAAAAAAAACAAAGCTGATTGCGTATTCTTGATTTCTGTAATCCACGCCACCGACTCGGCCTCCGCCGGATGCAGAGCCCATAGTGCCGCGCCTAACCGCGCGCCTGGTATTTTCAATCTCTGCAAAACTTGCCATAGCAGCACCGCGTTTGCCGCATGCAAAAGAACGTTCATCAGATGGTAGGGCAGAGGCGTTAATCCCCAGAGGGCGTGTTCCACCCATACCGTGGTCAATGCCAGGGGACAGATATCGGCGGCGCTCGTCGTCCAAATCTCCTTCAATCCAAGCGGTCCGGTTATGCATGGATTTTGCGTGACAAAAGTGTTGTCGTCCCAAATAAATCCGGCCTCCCATACCGGTGCATAAGCCAGAAAAACGGCCAAAATCAGGAACAGCCAAAAAAAACCACCGTGGCGCAACCAAGACGGCAGGGCCCAAGCAAGCGGAGCTTTTCCATCCGCCGGCGGGAAAATTTCACGGCCCACCGCTTTCTTTTGCTTGTGTCGTTTCGCCATGAAGGTCCTAGAGGCTATCCGAAAAGTATTCTTAGCAAAAGTAGACCCGGACTGCATCTCCGGTGCCCACCTGAAGCATTGACAAGATCGGTAGCAATGCTTGTTTTGAGGCGATGACAGAACTGAAACTAGGCGCGAAGGTCCCGGCTTTTTCAACCCACGACCAAGCGGGCAACAAGGTTTCGTTGTCCGATTTCAAGGGCAAGACCGTGGTACTCTATTTTTATCCGAAGGATGACACGCCGGGCTGCACGGCTGAAGCCTGTTCGTTCCGGGATGAGTTCGCCGCCTTCCGGAAAAAGGGCGCGCTGGTTCTTGGCATAAGCCCCGACAGCTCCGAATCGCACGCGAAATTCGCCGGGAAGTTTTCCCTGCCCTTCACCCTGCTGGCCGATGTGGGGCATAGGATCGCCGAATCGTACGGCGTGTGGGTCGAAAAAAGCATGTACGGCAAAAAATATATGGGCGTGGAGCGAAGCACGTTCGTGATCGATGGCGAGGGGAAGCTGAAGGCGGTTTACCGCAAGGTGAAACCGGCGGAGCACGTCGCGGAACTGCTGGCCGATTTATAGGGCCATCGGGAAGGTTAAAAATCCCTTGGCAAAGGGAGGGAATCGCCTCCAACATTAACTTATGGCCACGGAATTGTTCGCCAATGCGTCGCTGTACACGCCACCCGAACCGGAAGGGCTGGATAAACTCGATATCAGCGATCATGTGATTGCAGGATTGATCCTGCGGCTGATGCATGTGAACAATTCGATGGTGGCGCACGAAATCGCGGCGGAAGTCTGCCTGCCGTTTTTCCGGGTGGTCGAAACCATTCTCAATTCGCTGCGGGACAACCGGCTTATCGAGATTACGCGCGGCGACATGGCGGCGATCTCTTACGTTTATACCATCACCGACGCGGGCCGTACCCGGGCCCTGCAATATTTCGAACAAACGACCTATATCGGTCCGGCGCCGGTTTCCGTCGAAACCTACGTGCAGATCATCGCGGAACAGAGCCTCAGAAACATCACGGTGCATGCGGAACGTTTGCGCGACGCCTTCCGGGGTTTGATTTTTGAAGAAAAAATCCTCGACCAAGTGGGCCCGGCGGTGAATTCGGGTCGGTCCATTTTTCTCTATGGCCCTCCCGGCAATGGCAAAACATCGATCTGCGAGCGGATTGTGAAATCGTTCGGCGGATCGATTTTCATCCCTTACGCCATCGAGGTCAAGGGATCAATCATCAAAGTTTTCGACGAGTATAACCACAAGGAGATTCCTCCCACCACAGACATGCGGATACAGGGAAAATATGACCGCCGTTTTCGGCTAATTGAACGGCCCGTCATCATTGTCGGAGGCGAATTGACCATGGAATCGCTCGACCTGATTTGGAATGAGGAATCGCGATTTTACGAGGCACCGTTTCAGTTAAAGGCCAATGGCGGCGCGTTCATGGTGGACGACTTCGGCCGGCAGCGCATTGATCCGAAAACATTGCTAAACCGGTGGATCGTCCCTTTGGAAAAACGGGTCGACTTCCTGACTTTGCACACCGGGACGAAGATCGAGGTGCCCTTCGATGAATTGATCGTTTTCTCGACCAATCTCAATCCGCGCGATCTGGTGGACGACGCGTTTCTACGCCGGATCCGTTACAAAATTCCGATCAACGATCCGACACACGAGAGTTTCCGCGCGATCTGGCGCATCGTAAGCGAGGTGAAAGGCGTACCCTACGCAGACGAAATCGTCGACTATTTCGTGGAAAAGCATATGCGGAGTTTTGGGCGTCCCTTGCGCGGCTGCCTCCCTCGCGACATACTGGACAACATCCTTGACGTGTGCCGCTACCGGCAAATCGAACCAACTGTAACCGCGGAGATGTTGGATGACGCGGCGGACGCCTATTTCGTCAAGTTCGACGATAAAAACTATTCGGCATTAAAGTAAAAACGGTTTCCGGCGGCGGCAGGATATATTGCATGGAAGGATTAATTTGGCGAAAATTCCCGCGTATCCGCCGGGTTCCTCTTTGCGGCGGGACGGAAAAAACGCTTGTCCGTTTTCATTGAACGGCGGAGCATTTGCGACTTATGGCCAATCCAACCCCTGACAGCATCGACGTGACCTATGTGGCCGATTTGGTGCGGATGAAACTTTCACCGGAAGAAACGGCGACATTTCAGAAGCAATTAGGCGACGTTCTCGGTTACATAAGCCAACTCAAGGAGGCCGATTTGTCGCGAGTTTCGCTCTTGGGCGAAGAGGATATGACCAACCGCCTGCGCGCCGACGAAGTGCGGGCAAGCCTGCCGGTGGCCGACGCGCTGGCCAATGCGCCGAAGCAGGAAAACAATCTTTTTGTCGTACCGAAAATCGTCGATTAAGGGCGCGAGGATTTCAATTTCCATGGAGACGGCAAGCCTGACCATTCCAGAATTGCGGCGAAAGCTCTCTTCGGGCGAGGTCCGTCCGCGCGAAGTGGTTGACCATTTGGCGTCGCGAATCGAGGCGGTCGATCCGAAGATCAAAGCCTACGTGCATCTAAACGTGGAAAAGGCGCGTGCCGAGGCGGACAAAGCAAACCCGGCTTTGCCGCTGGGCGGAGTACCCATTGCGATCAAAGACGTGATCAACGTCAAAGGCGATCCCTGCGGTTGCGCTTCAAAAATTCTCGAGGACTACGTCGCCCCGTACGACGCGACGGTCATCACCAAACTGCGCCGGGCGGGCGCGATTCTTTTCGGACGGACGAATATGGACGAGTTCGCCATGGGATCTTCAACGGAAAATTCGTCCCGGGGGCCGACACACAATCCGTGGGACCTGGAGAGAATTCCCGGCGGAAGCAGCGGCGGCTCGGCGGCGGCGGTAGCTGGCCACGAGGCCTTTGCCGCCCTGGGAACCGACACGGGCGGTTCGATCCGGCAGCCGGCGGCGCTTTGCAGTTGCGTGGGACTGAAGCCGACCTATGGGCGCGTCTCCCGCTATGGCCTGACCGCATTCGCCTCGAGCCTCGATCAGATCGGCACTTTCACCAAAACGGTGGAAGAGGCGGCGCTGCTGCTCGAAATCATCGCCGGACATGACACCCGCGACAATACGAGCGGGGAGCAACCGGCACCCGCTTACACGGCGGCGCTAAAGACCGGGGTGAAGGGAATGCGGTTTGGCGTCCCGAAGGAATATTTTATCGCCGGAATTGACCCGGAAGTCGAAAAAGCCGTGCGGACGGCCATCGACGAGTACCGCGGCCAGGGCGCGGAAATCGTGGAAGTTTCGCTACCCCACACCAAATATGCCGTGGCAGCCTACTACATTATCGCCACCGCCGAAGCCTCGTCCAACCTGGCGCGGTTCGACGGCGTGCGCTACGGACGGCGGGTGCAAAATCCAAAGGACATCCTCGACCTGTACGGGCGGACGCGCGCGGAGGGCTTCGGCCCCGAAGTAAAGCGGCGCATCATTCTCGGCGCCTACGTCTTAAGTTCCGGCTATTATGACGCCTATTACAACCGGGCGCAACAGGTGCGGCGCCTGATCGCCGACGATTTTCGCCAGGCGTTTAAGAAATGCGACGCGCTGCTGACACCAACCTCGCCGACACCGGCCTTCAAGCTCGGCGAACGAATGCAGGACCCGCTGCAGATGTATCTGGCCGATATCTTTACCATCGCCGTGAATCTGGCCGGAATCTGCGGCGTGTCGATCCCGTGCGGGTTCACCTCAGCCAAGCTTCCGATCGGACTGCAGATTATCGGCCCGAAATGGGGAGAAGAGGCGATTTTGCGCGCGGCCCATGCCTACGAACGGGCCACGCCCTGGCATAAGGAAAAACCGCCTTTATAATATGATCCTGGCCAAGCCGAATCCGATCCCGCGACGGCGCAACTTGTAACCGTAACCATTACTCGTCATGTCTGCCACTACCTCTCTCACCGCCGCCGACTACGAGGCCGTCATCGGACTGGAAGTCCACGTCCAGCTTAAGACGAAAACAAAAATGTTTTGCTGCTGCAAAAACGAATTCGGCGGAGCGGTCAACTCGCATGTTTGCCCGGTTTGCCTCGGCCTGCCCGGCGTGCTGCCGGTGCCGAACGAGGAGGCGATTATCAAAACGATCCTGACCGGCGAGATGCTGGGCTGCCAAATCGCCACACGCTGCAAGTTCGACCGGAAAAATTATTTCTATCCGGACATGCCGAAGAATTACCAGATTTCGCAGTATGACGAGCCGCTTTGCCGAGGCGGCACGGTCCGGCTCGACTTAATGGCCTATCCCAAAGACGCGCAAAAAGATCCCGCAACGTCCGCGGACAAGGCGGTCCGGCTGGTGCGCATCCATCTGGAGGAGGACGTGGCCAAGTCGTTCCACTTTGAAGACGGCACGAGCGGGATCGATTTCAACCGGGCGGGCACGCCGCTGATGGAAATCGTCAGCGAAGCCGATATGTCGTCACCCGAAGAGGCGTTCGCTTATCTCTCGTCGCTGAAGCAGATTCTGATTTACGGTGATGTCAGCGATGCCGATATGGAGAAAGGGCAAATGCGTTGCGACGTGAACGTTTCGGTCCGCCCGCGCGGGCAGAAGGAATTTGGCACGAAATGCGAACTGAAAAACCTCAACAGCATCAGTGGCGTGCGGCGGGCGCTGAAGTATGAAATCGCGCGGCAGATCGACGTCGTCGCCTCGGGAGGCAAGATCGAACAGCAGACGCGCCGCTGGGACGACGACAAAGGCGAAACGACGCTGATGCGGACGAAGGAACAGGCGCATGATTACCGTTACTTCCCCGATCCCGACATCCATCCGGTGCGCACCGATGAGGGCCTTTACGAAGAGGCGCAGTCGCGGATGCCGGAATTGCCGGCGGCCAAGAAGTTGCGCCTGGCATTGGAGTACAGCCTGACTGCCTATCAGGCGGGCGTATTGGCGGCGGATGCTCCTCTGGCCGATTATTTTGAGAAAGCGGCCAAACCGAAACCGGCCAACGGCCCCGCCATCGCCAATTTCCTGCTCAACGATTACCTGGCCATCGCCCAGGCCGAAGAGATACGCCCAAAAGCGCCTGCCTTCTATTTCACCGAGCTGGCCGAGCTTTCTGTCTCGGGTAAAATCAACAGCCGGCAGGCCAAGGAAGTCTTCGCGCAAATGGTGACCGCCGGCAAATCGCCCACGCAACTGGTCAAGGAATTGGGCCTGGAACAGGTGAGCGATGTGGCGCAGCTTGAAGCCTTCTGCGACCAAGCCATCGCCGCCAACCCCAAGAGCGTAGCCGATTTCAAAGCGGGCAAACAAAACGCCGTCAACGCACTCAAAGGCCAGGTGATGAAGCTGAGCAAAGGAACCGCAAACCCGCAATTGGTGGGGGAGATTCTGTTGAAAAAGCTAAGCGCGTAACGTCCAAGCGGATTCGGCTTTACTTTTGCGCGGAAGCTTTTTTACTCATCCATGCGTTTTTCACCGGCAAGGCTGGGCGATATTTTGGGTGCTTTCCAAAAGAACCGGATTCTTGTCGTCGGCGACGTGATGCTGGACGAATTTCTTTGGGGCAAGGTAACCCGCATTTCGCCCGAAGCCCCCGTGCCGGTGGTTGAGGTGCAGCGCCGGGCCGCCTTTCCCGGCGGGGCGGCCAACGTGGCGCGAAATTTGGCCAGCCTCGGCGCACGGGTGAGCATTGCCGGAGTCCGCGGTGACGACGAGCCGGGGCGGCAGTTGGTCGATTTGCTGGAACGGGAAGGAATCGCCACCGGAAACCTGCGGGCGACGCCCCTCCGCCCCACCACCCACAAGACACGTGTCTGCGCCATCACGCGGCAGTTGCACGACCACCTCGATATCGAGGATCAGCAACAGATCGTGCGGGTGGACGATGAATCGCGCGCGCCCCTTGACGAGGAAAGTCAGCAGTGGCTTTTCGGCCGGTTGAAGGAAGAAATCCGGCATCACAACGCGGTCATCATCGAAGATTACGCCAAAGGTCTCATCACCCAGGAATTGGTCTCTCTGGTCATCGGGGAAGCCAATACCCAGGGAAAAATTGTCGCCATCGATCCGAATCCCAACAATCCGTGTAAATGGTCCGGCGCGACCGTGTTGAAACCGAACCGGCGCGAAGCGTTCCTCGCCGCAGGTTTACCCTACGATCAGAACGAAGAAAGCATTCTGAATGCCGCGTCGATCCTGCAAAAGCGGCATGCCATCCTTTATCTGTTGATCACGCTGGGAGAGGCCGGGATGCTGCTGCTCGAACAGGGCGGCAAGCCGTACCGCACTCCGACTCGCGCCCAGGATGTCTTCGATGTCTCAGGCGCGGGCGACACCGCCATTGCGGCGTTCACGCTGGCGCTGGCCGCGGGCGCCAACGGGGTGGAATCGGCGGAGATTGCCAACCACGCCGCCGGCGTGGTCGTCGGCAAGCTGGGAACGGCGACGCTAACCACGGAGGAGTTGCGCGAGATGTTTTCCAAAAGCGGAGGCTCGGCATGAAGCGCCGGGCCGTCTTTTTCGACCGGGATGACACGCTGATGGTGAACGTGCCTTATTTGGGCGATCCATCGAAGGTGGAGATTTTCCCGGAAGCCTCGGAAGCGCTATTCAAGCTGCATCAGTCGGAATTCTGGCTTTTCGTGGTCAGCAACCAATCGGGCGTCGGGCGCAAACTAATCACCCGCAACCAAGTCTTCGCGGTCAACGTGGAATTGGAGCGGCAACTTGGCGGTGACTACATCCGCGCGTTTTACCACTCGTTCGCGACGCCCGACGATCCCAAGGCGACCGACCGCAAGCCATCACCGGAACTCCTTTTCAAGGCGGCGGAGATGCACGGACTCGACCTAGCCGGGTCGTTCTTCGTCGGAGACCGGCTCTCCGACATCGAATGTGGCCTTAACGCGGGTTGCCGCACAGTGCTGCTGATGCATCCGAAATCGAGCCGCCACCACGAAACGACGCAAGAAGATTTGCAAGCCCAGCAAATGGCCCATTACCTTGCCGGCGACCTGATGGACGCCACCCAATGGATTCTGCAGGTCTCTTCGGCGGTCCATCTGCCCAAAACCCACGAACTTGAATGAAAGCTTTAATCGTTATCCCCGCTCGTTACGGCGCGACCCGTTTTCCCGGCAAAAGCCTGGCCCGCATCCAAGGCCGTCCTCTGATCCAGTGGGTCTGGGAAGCGGCGTGCCGGAGCCGGCTGAGCGAGCAGGTCGTCGTGGCGACCGACGATGAGCGGATCGCCGACACGGCGGCGAAATTTGGAGCTGATGTCGTTATAACAAAAAAATCGCATCGTTCGGGAACCGACCGGATGGCGGAAGTGGCGGATAAAATTTCGGCGCAGCTTTACGTGAATGTCCAGGGCGACGAACCGCTCTTGTCCGCCGCCGCGGTGGATGATTTGATCCGCGCGATGATGGAAAGTCCGCGCATCCCCATTGGAACGCTGGGACACCGGATCGAGTCGCGCGAGGAATGGCTCAGTCCGGAAGTGGTCAAGGTGGTGTGCAACCGGCACCACGAAGCGCTTTATTTCTCGCGGTCGCCGCTGCCGTTTTTGCGGACCTTCAATCCGGAAGCGCGCCTTCTGCGTCACGTTGGAATTTACGCTTTTCGGATGCGGGCCCTGGCGACTTTCGTGGCGTTGAAACCAAGTCCGCTGGAATTGGCGGAGAGCCTGGAACAACTCCGGGCTCTGGAAAACGGACTGGTCATTCAACTGATTGAAACGAAATATCGTTGTCTCGGCGTCGATACGCCCGCAGATTTGGCGCGGGTGGAAGCGGCGTTGCGCCGACAGCTCAAGACGCGGCCGGTTCGGAAAACACGGAGCAAAAAAAGATGAAATATATTTTTGTCACCGGAGGTGTGGTCAGTTCTCTCGGCAAGGGCCTCACCGCCGCCGCCCTCGGCACCCTCCTGGAACATCGGGGGCTGAAAGTCGTGCTGCAAAAGTTCGATCCCTATCTTAATGTCGATCCGGGAACGATGAGCCCCTACCAGCATGGCGAAGTTTATGTGCTGGAAGACGGCGCCGAGACCGATCTCGACCTGGGCCATTACGAGCGTTTTACCTCCGCCAAGCTGACCCGCAAAAACAACCTGACCACGGGCCAGATTTACGAGGCAGTGCTGGCCAAGGAACGGCGCGGCGATTACCTCGGCAAAACCGTGCAGGTGATTCCACACGTAACGGACGAAATCAAGCAGCGCATCCGCCAGGTCGGTCAGTTCCAGGACTGTGACGTGGTCATCACCGAGATCGGCGGCACGACCGGCGACATCGAGGGCCTGCCCTTCCTCGAGGCCATCCGTCAATTCGCGCTCGAAGTGGGCCAGGACAACACCCTTTTCATTCACGTGACACTGGTACCGTTTATCAAAGCGGCGGGAGAGCTAAAATCCAAACCGACCCAGCAAAGCGTGGCAAAACTGCGCGAGATCGGCATTCAGCCTCACGTGCTGATTTGCCGCTCCGAGCATTCCATCGACCGGGAGTTGCGGCTGAAACTTTCCATGTTCTGCAACGTGACGCCTGAGGCGGTCATCGAAGAAAAGGACGTAACCAATACGATCTACGAAGTGCCGCTGATGCTTCAGCGGGAAAAACTCGACGAATTGGCGATCAAACATTTCAAGCTTGATCTTCCACCCGCCGATATGACGGCTTGGCGGAGTTTCGTCGACCGGATCATTATCCCGAAACACCGGATCAAAATCGGCATCGTGGGTAAATACCTTGAAACCCAAGACGCCTACAAAAGCATTTACGAGGCGTTAACTCACGCCGGGGCCGCCGCCGATGCGGGCATCCAATTGGTGACGATCGACGCCGAGGATATCGAAGAAATGGGAGCAGCCAAGTTCTTGACGGGCCTCGACGGCATTATTGTTCCGGGCGGATTCGGCGTGCGGGGGGTGGAAGGCAAAATTCTTGCCGCCCGGTTTGCCCGGATGCAAAAAATTCCCTATCTGGGGCTTTGTCTCGGCATGCAAATCGCGGTGGTCGATTTTGCCCGCGATGTGCTGGGACTAACCCACGCCCACAGCACGGAGTTCAATACGGAAACGCCCGACCCGGTCATTTCGATGCTCGATGAACAGAAACAGGTCGTGAAACTGGGCGGGACCATGCGGTTGGGCGCGTCGGTCTGCCACCTCGTGCCGGGAACCAAAATCCAACAGGCTTACGGGACCGACCGGACCCTCGAACGGCACCGGCATCGCTACGAATTCAACAATCTTTACCGTGAAAAAATGGAGGCCCACGGGCTGGTCATCGCCGGGATGACCCCGGATGGCAAACTCGTCGAATTGATCGAACTCGCCGATCATCCCTGGTTTGCCGCCTGCCAGTTCCACCCCGAATTTCATTCCAAACCCAACCAGCCTCATCCGCTTTTCAGCGGGTTGGTGAAGGCAGCGGTGGCAAACCAGGAAAAATAGAGGCGCCGTCTTTTACCGGTGGGGCCGGAGACAATGACCGAATTGAAATGTAAAAGCGGTTCGCTTCCAGCGGAGGGTTGCGATAGCCTTTATCCTTGCCTGTGAAACAACCGCGCCCGCGCCTATCCTCGCCTTCCCGCCTTTTGTTGATCGCGGGCCCATGCGTGCTGGAATCGGAAGCGCTCACGTTTTCCATCGCCCGGCACTTGGTTGCATTGGCGGCGGAGCTCGATTTGCGGTTCATTTTCAAGGCTTCTTTCGACAAAGCAAACCGGACCAGCGGGACATCTTTTCGCGGGCCCGGCCTAACGCGGGGACTCAAAATCATGGCGGCCGTGAAAAAGAAATTCGGCTGCCCGGTGCTGACCGACATCCACGATGCAGCCCAGGCCAAAACAGCCGCCAAAGTGATCGACGTCCTGCAGATCCCCGCGTTTCTTTGCCGTCAAACCGATCTCTTGCTGGCCGCCGCGGCCAGCGGGCGGACCGTGAACGTGAAAAAAGGACAATTCCTCGCTCCCGAAGATGTCGGCAACATCGCAGCGAAATTGCGCGCAGGCGGCTGCGCCGATTACTTTATCACCGAAAGGGGCACCACCTTTGGCTATCACAACTTGGTCGTCGATATGCGGGGTCTCGCAATCATGCGGCGATCTGGACACCGGGTGATTTTTGACGCAACGCATTCGGTACAACGGCCCGGTGGAAATGGCACGAACACGGGTGGAGACCGGAGTCTGGCGCCGGCGCTGGCCCGGGCCGCCGTGGCGGTGGGAATCGATGGCTTGTTTATCGAAACACATCCCAAGCCGGACCAAGCGCCCTCGGACGGAGCAAACATGATTCCTCTTGCGCAGATGGAGTCCCTGCTGCGAACTTTACTAAATATCCATGAGGCCGCTCGTTCTTAGCCTATCCGCTTGTCTTTTCATACTCGGCGCCGCCTTGGCGCAAAATACCCCCGGCGGCGGAAGTCTTCCGCAAATTCCCTACGGCCAGAGCTACAAAAATTTTGAATTCCCCTACTACGAAAAAGGCCAGCTCACGCGCAAGCTTACCGCCACGGAGGCCACGGGAGTCTCGCTTAACCGCGCGGAAGTAACCGATATGAAAATCGAGATTTACGAAAACGGCAAAGTAACCACGACTGTGACTTCGCCCAAGGCCGATCTCTATTCCACCGATCGCCGCATGCGGACCCGGAATACCGTGCGGATCGAGCGTGCCGATTTGGAAGCGACCGCCCAGCGGTGCGATTTTGACTTCAGGTCGAAACAATATCTCCTGCAGGACAACGTCCGGGTGATCCTGAAAAACTTTGACGCTACCTCCGGCTTGGGTGCATCCGGACAACGCGCCTCCGTTGCTCCAGCCAAGCCCCCGCCGGCTTCCATGCCCGCGCCGTCTCCCATCCTCCAGTCCAACGATTCGCTTCTCGATTCGCCGGGAGCCCTCTCCAACGGCACCAACAGTCGCTCCGTTTCACCGGCTATTCCGGGCAATCAATGAATATCCTCCGGCTATCTTTCTTGCTTTGCGCCCTGGCCGCGGGAATAACGCCGGTGCCGGCTCAAAACATGCCCTTGGCCGATACCACCGAGAATCCAGGCGGCCCCACGCCGCCGCCCGGCAGCACGGTCATCACCTCAAATGAACTTCACATGGATCAGGATGTCCACACCGCCGTCTTTACCGGCAACGTGGTGACGACGGCAACCAATTTCAAAATGACCTGCCAGGAAATGACAGTCAATTTCACCAAAGATAACAAGGTAGATATCATCACAGCCAAGGGCGACGTCGTCATCATCCAGCCGGGAAGAGTCACCCACTCGGGACAAGCCCAATATTTTCACGATGAAGATAAAATTGTCCTGACCGACTCCCCCGTCATTAATGACAACGGCAACATTATTTCCGCGCCCACCATCATCATCTACCGCACCAAACAATCGCTCTATACCGACGGCCCCACCAAAACTATTCTCCAGTCGGGCAATGGCGTCGGCCCCACTGGTTCGGCGCCGGCTGATTCCAACGCTAAATGAGGCATGAAACACCGCCTTCCCAAGCCCAAGTCCATAACCACCCGGAGTGAAAGCCCTTCCGGAATGGAGCAGACCGAATTGCTCATGGGCGAAAGCAAGCCCGGTTCAACTTCCGATTCCAAGCGGTCTCACCGCCATCCTCCGCCCACGGTTCCTGAAAACGAAATTCCCGCCGCCGGTCAGCCCAAAAGTCCTGCTTCCACCGATGGCGCGTTGCCTGCGCTCGCTGACCGCACATCCCCGGCGGAGGGGAAAGAAAATGGGCAAACAGCTCCAGGGGAGACCCCATCCCGCCAGGCCACGCCACCGCTCTCCGAGCCGAACTCCCAACCCTTTTATATACCCGAAATGAAGGCGGTCCCCGCCGGTCCGGAACCTGCTTCCACCGGCGAAAGATTCTCCATTTCCGATACCGTACCCATGCCTGCTTTGACCGAAGAAAAACCGGCTGTGATCGAACCGCTTTCGGAAATGGATACCACAAAAAAACCACCTGATCCCGTGGCCGAAAAAGTGCTTTTGCCATCACCTGCCGTCGCTGAAACCAACCACGTCACCCCAGAATCTGCCTTCACTGGAGGGAAACGCGCGCTATTCTTGATGCTTTCGTCCGCTCTCTCCCTCTTTCGCCGTCTGCCAGAGGCTCGGCGGGACCCGGCCACCGTCTCCGCATCGTCCGCCGCTTCCGAAACCGTGCCGGCACCTTCCCGACCACCGCTTTTGACGCCGAGACTCCTCACGCCCAAAAACGGCCAGATTGATCATGGAGTGCCGCTCATTCAAACCCAGGGTTTGGTCAAGCAGTATGGCGGACGCCGGGTGGTAAATGGCGTCGATATCCACGTGCGCGCGGGCGAGGTGGTCGGTTTGCTGGGCAAAAACGGCGCGGGCAAAACCACGACGTTTTATATGATTGTAGGATTGGTGCCGCCGACGCTGGGCCACGTCTTCATGGGCGACGAAGATGTGACCCACATGCCGATGTACCGCCGGGCGCGGCGCGGAATCGGTTACCTGCCTCAGGAAGAATCGATCTTTCGCAAGCTCACGGTCGAGGAAAATCTGCTCGCCATTCTCGAAACGCTGCCCATGACCGAAGACGAACGGGAAATCCGGTGCGATGAACTGCTGAAGGATTTCGGACTGGAACATGTGCGCGAAAATGTGGCCATTACGCTTTCGGGCGGCGAAAAACGGCGCGTCACCATCGCGCGCGCCTTGGTCACTTCGCCGAGCTTACTACTGCTTGATGAGCCCTTTAGCGGCGTCGATCCGATGGCCGTGCATGATATCCAGGAGATCATTCTGCATTTGAAAGAGCGCGGCCTCGGCGTGCTGATCACCGACCACAATGTGCGGGAAACGCTTTCGGTCGTAGATCGCGCCTACATCATCGACGAAGGGCGCGTGCTCTCGGAAGGAACACGCGAATTTCTTCTCAACGATCCCATCGCGCGCGAAATTTACCTCGGTCACCGGTTCAGCATGTAAATTAGAGTTTGCCCGAAAAATAGGCGTGAGATCCCTATTTCCGCGGCGGCGGCAACCCCCAATCTTGCCAGACGCGAGCGTAATCGGCGCGGCTGAGTTCGGCCAGCATGGCATTGGATCCCGGCTGGAGCCATTTAACCAACCGTTCGAGATCTTCGAGCTTCATCGTGGTGCAACCGGCGGTGCGGTAACGATCGCCGCGGCGGACATGAAAGAAAATCTCATTCCCGGCGGTGGGATCGGAATGATCGTAGTTGTGCTCAATGAGAACAAGCCATTGATAGGCGGGATCGCCGAGGTGGAGTTTTTCCTTCTCCCACCAGGGAGGATAAGGCGCGCCGGGCGGCAGAGTATAGAGATGATTATAGCCAAGGCTGGCCAGGGCGGGATCATCGATCCAGGCATCACGATCGGTGACTTGATGATAAGGCCAGCCCTTGGCGCCATCGGGCAAATTGGGCGCGTACCCGAGAATAAAACCGATTTTAAAGAGGCCGGCGGGATTACGATGATCGCCACCGACCTTTTGCAAACCGGGCTGCGGGGGATTGAGACCGCGGCCCCAAGCAAGCCCCCCTTTGCCGAAAAGAACGGGCCATGGTTGACCGTCGGGTTGCCATGAACCGGCGCCGTCGCGATGGAAAAGCTGGAGTGTCCCCTCAAAAGAAACCGTGGTGTCCGCCAGGCAAACTATCATTTGTTTGGCGCCAAAACCGAGTCTCCCCTCGTCGGGGAAGGGGGAAGCGGTTAGGATGGAAACCCATGGAAATAACCAAAAAAAGAATGCCCATCGCCAGCACATTCGGGTTACCGTAAAATGTAACGGCCTAAAAGGCAATCGAACGGCAATGCGTACTCAACCCCTTCCTCTGATTCTCCTCGCCGGCTTTCTCGGCAGCGGTAAAACCTCCACTCTCCGGCACTGGCTGGCGCACACCACCACACCGCTGAAAAGAACGGCGGTGGTCATCAACGACTTCGGCGCAATGAACGTCGATGCGGCACTGCTGGCACGACGGCAAATTGAACTGCGCAGCATTACGGGCGGCTGCGTTTGCTGCCAGAGTTTCGAGGACCTGGTGGAGCAAGTGCTCGCTTTGGCGGAGAATCCGGACATCGATTTGGTCTGGATCGAGACTTCGGGTCTGGCCGATCCCGAAGAAGTTCTCGATCACCTGAGCGCGCCCGCTTTGCAAAAGAGCACCGTGGTCCGGCGGCTGATTCTGGTTATAGATGGCTCCGATTTTCCCTGCTCGTGGCGAGGCCGTGCCGTACAGGAGGAACAAGTCCGTTACGCCGATCTGATCCTGCTCAACAAAACCGACCGAATCGATGAACCGGCGCGCCAAAGGGTGGAAATCGCCTTGCGGAGCTTTAATCCCTCGGCCCGGATCGTCATGACTCAACACGGGCAGATCGATCCGGAATTGCTGAGCGCCCCGGATGCAAATCATGCCCACCCGGACATCTCTCCGAACAAAAACCTTCACCGGCACGAGCATCATCCGCATGAAACTTGCCATCACGAGCATGAAAGCGACTCTGCTGCTGATCATCACCACGGGCACGCAGCTCACGCGGCATCGACTTTCTTTCTGCCTCTCCATGCTCCGGTTCCGCGAACCAGTTTTGCACGCTTTCTGGACGCGTTGCCCGCGTCCGTTTTCCGGGCCAAGGGTTTCGTCCGCTTCGCCGATGATCCGGAAAAGATTCACACGTTTCAGCAGGTGCGCGATCAAGCCGAATTGCTCGTCTTGCCGCTTGAAAACGGAGAAAATCTGACAACCGGACTCGTTTTTATCGGGCCACAACTTGACGAAAATCAGATTCGTGTCTTGGCCGGGGAATTGCCGGGGACTTCTCATGATTCTGTATCCTGATCGGTCATCATCCCGCCGTCGCCTTGTGCGTGTGTCCGGCCTATTATGTTTCGTTCTGGCAGGGCTTGGTATTCGTGCGACGGCGGATAATCCGCCACCGCCGGCACCTGTGTTCTTACCGGACCAATCCCGTTATTTTTTCACCATCGATCTCGATCCCCGTTACCAGATTATTGGAACCGGCGAATTGACCCAGGAGGATGCGGCCAAGGCCAATTGTTATCGCTTCCTTTATAATCCGGACGGGAAGTTGCGGCAGATTGAGTATCTTCGGGCGGGAGATCCCCTGCCCGATCCGCTTTTCAATGTCGAGCGGATCGACTTCGAATACCAACCCGGCATCGAACGCCGCTGGTATCGCGATGCCGGGGGCAAGCCGGTCAAAAGCATCTATGGAAACGAAGGTGAAGAACTTTCTCTTAATCCGGCCGGTTATCCGGCGGAGGTGACAAACCTGAATCAAAACGGAGGCAAGACACGCGACGGCGCCGGAGTGATCCGTTACGTTCGGACGCTCGACCCATCGGGCCGGATCGTTGTCGGACGGCGTACCGGCCTGCTTGGCTCGTTTATCATCGATAATGACGGCTATTTTGAGACTCACTATGCCTATGACAATCTGGGCCATCGGATCGAATATGGAAATTTCGACAGTTCCGGCAACCCTCTCAATAACGCCGACGGCATTTCTCTGACCCGTACCACCTACACGATTTTTCCCGATTCCATCCAGAGCATTGAGAGTTATTTCGATTCTTCCTCGCTGGCCGCCTCGGAAAAAAGCACCGGAGTGCACCAATACCAGCGTACCTGGGACAAGCGCGGCCTGCTTCTGGACGAAGCTTATTTCGACACAATCGGAGCGCCCACCGTCGACAACGATGAAGGGATCCACGAACGTCGCTGTCAATACGACGAACGGGGTAATCGTTTATCCGAAGAATATTTTGGCCCGGACGGCAAACCGCGCAACCTGCAAAAAGAGGGATACGCGAAGGTGACCTACCAGTACGACGACAAAAACCGTGTGGTCCAAATGGCCTATTTCGGCGACGACGGCGGTCCGCAAGTGGTGGCCGATCTTGGCGCGGCGATGATCCGGCAGGAATACGACAAACACAACACCATAGTGCGCCAGCAGTTTTTCGACGGCCAAGGCCGTCCGGCCATCAACGCCAAATATGGCGCGCCCGCCATCCGGATCGAAGTAGACGGGGATACGACCATCGTGCATCTACGCACAGCCAATGACAAACCCACCTACAATGTAATCCATGGCTATGCGACTTTCTGTTATAAGGCAGCGACGGACACGGCATTGTCTCCACACAACGACTATTACGACCGGCATGGGAAAAAAATCAGTTACTTCCCGCGCGTGTCAGTGATCAATCCGCACCTCTATCAGTTGCAACAAAATCCGGTCATGAAATATAGCGCCCGTTACGGCGCGGCGGCGGCCGGCCTCGGCGCTCTGCTGGCCGCTATTCTGGCCTTGCGCAAAGCGTCGCACACCAAACGGCGCAAAGTTTATGTTCCGTCGGGGGTGGAACGGCTGCTGGCCTGGTTTACCGTCTTCGCAATCATCGAGGGAACGCTCCGTTTTTTCCTCACCGTTTATTGGTGGTGGCTGGACCATCAGTATACCCGCATGGGTTATGGCGTTTATATTCTTGAAAGTTTGGTGATTCTCTATTTCCTTGCCCGCCTCTTCCGTCTTCCCTTCACCATGCGTATCCTCAATATTGGCCAGGGCGATATTCACAGGATCATCCGCGAATTTTTTACCCAAGCGGGGTTAACTCCGGAGTGGAATGAAGCCGGAAAAATCTATGCCATTCCGGCGCTCGGTGTGCGCGTTCGTTACTACGCGCGAAAATATCATGCTTATCTGGCCTTCCACCGCGTCGGCCAGGAGGGGCGCCGGATGGCGAGCGAGCTGGCGCGGCATATCCGGACGCAGGCAACTTTGGTCCAGGGCCCCGTACGCAGTTGGGTTATCGCGCTTTATTACCCCAGCGTCGCGTTTTGTTACTTCCTGCTTTCGGGAACGGCCTTTTATACTCTCTGGCAATTAGTCAAAGGATACTAGAGCTTATCTCAAATACGCCCTCTTGTTCGCCATTCCAAATGCGGTAAGGTAGATGATTATGTCCACCACATTGGAATTGCCCAGCCTGCCTGTTCTTGATCCCGAACTCGAAGGCACACGCCTGGAGTCGCTTCGCTCCCTGGCGCTGCTCGACACGCCGCCGGAGGACCGATTCGATCGCATCACGCGGCTGGCCTCCAATTTTTTCAAAGTGCCGGTCTCGTATGTCGCGCTTATCGACCATGAGCGGCAGTGGTTCAAATCGGCTCATGGTCTTTGCCTGAAGGAGACCAGCCGTTCCGCTTCCTTTTGCCAGTACACGATTTATCGCGACGACCCGCTGGTCATTGAGGACACCCATCTTCATCCGCTGGGCCGTGATCATCCCCTGGTCATCGGAGAACCCTTCGTGCGATTTTACGCCGGCGTGCCGCTTATTGGCCCGCGCGGACAAAAGATCGGAAGCTTTTGCCTGGTCGACACCCAACCGCGCACTTTTACCGCCGAGGATATCGTGCGGTTAACAGCTTTTGCCGCCATCGCCGAGCGGGAGATCAACCTGGGCCAAATTATCCAGTCGCAAAATGAACTGCTTGATACCCGTCAAAAGCTGGTCGAAGTCCAGGCCGAATTAACGCGCGAAATGGGCGATGCCGCCAAATATGTGCGCCTGATGCTGCCGCCACCTTTCACCGGCGCGGAAAGCCTTGACTGGCAATATCATCCCTCGACCCATCTGGGCGGCGACGGTCTCGGCTATCGGCGGATCGACGAGGATCTGCTCGCCATCTATATTCTCGACGTAACCGGTCATGGGCTTGGCTCCGCGCTGCTGGCGGTGACAGCTCTCGAATTGCTTCGCAATCGCATGGCGCAAGTCGATTTCTCCCGGCCTTCCGCCGTCATCGACCGGCTCAACCGCACTTTTCAGATGAAGGATCACGCGGGTAAATTCTTTTCCGCCTGGTATGGGGTCTATTCGCGTTCCAAGCGGCAAATCACTTATGCCAACGCGGGTCATCCGCCCACCCTCCTGCTGACGCATGAAAACGGCAAGCCCAGGCTCGTTCGCACCGCGCCCGGCGGTTCCGTCCTCGGTGTTTTGCCTGAAATTCAGGCGCCTGAAATTACGATCGGCTTTCCGGCTTTCTCGGAGCTTTATCTGTTCACCGACGGGATTTATGAATTGCCCGATTCCCAGGGCGGACACGGTTCCTACGATGAATTTTTCGCCTGGCTCGAAAAGAAGAGCGCGGAAGGCAGGTCTCCGTGGGAGGCTATGCTCCAATGGCATAAAGAGGCGGCGGAAAAACATCTCATCGGTGACGATGTGACCATGCTCCGTTTCGCCGCTCATTCGTGACTTCCGTGAGCGCTGCCGACGGCCCTCCATCCTATTCCCGGCGCCGTTTCCTGCGCCAGTTTGCCGGGGCGGGGGCTCTCGCCGCCACCGGGTTGGATGCGTTCGCCGCGCAAAGGCCGCCACTGTCTCCGCCGACAATGGCGGGCGCCTTCCGTTTCGCCTTTGTCACCGATCTGCACCTGATGAAGGAGGCTTACTACCGTTCGGAAGCGGGCATCGCCCAGTGTCTCGACGCGGTCGAAAAGCTCACTCCCCGGCCTGAATTCATTCTCGCCGGCGGCGATCTCGTCAACCGCGCGCGCGACATGACGATCCGCGAAGCGGAACAAAAACTCGATCGGTTTCTCTCCATCTGGAAAAATCACACTTCCCTGTCCGCGCGCTGGACTTTTGGCAATCACGACCTCGTCGGCACCAGCAACCCGGCGGTTTCGTCCAGTGACCGGTATTACGCCAAGGGCCTTTTCCGGGAGCGCTTTCAATTGCCCCACCTTTTCTACAGTTTCAATTGGAAAGGCTGGCATTTCATCGTGCTCGATGACATCGCGCTGCAGCCCGACCGCACCTATATCGGCCAGCTCTTTGACGATGAACTCGCCTTCATCAAGGCGGATCTGGATGCCCACCGCGCCATGCCGGCGATCATTTGCACCCATATCCCCACCATGTCGGCCATGCCGCTTGGCCTCCTCTATCTCGCCCACATCGCGGCTACTTTTCAGATCCCGAGCGACAAAGACCTGATCTGCACCAATGCCGGGCTGCTCTTCGATAATTTTCCAGGTCATAACGTCCGCGCCGTTCTCTCGGGTCATCTGCATCACCTCGAAAAAATCAATTTCAATGGCGTTCATTTCATCACTTGTGGCGCGGTCTGCGGTAATTATTGGAAAGGGCCGTTTCTCGGCTACCCCGAAGGATTCGGGGTGGTCGATCTTGGCGCCGACGGTTCGGTGGCGTTCGATTACAGGACCTATGGATGGAAGGCCGTTTCCTGAACGAAGCCGCGTTCGGCCAGACCGGTCAGTTCACGGCACAGCCGCAAGTTCACGATCACGCGGGTCGCTCGTGCGCATGGCTTTGATGAAATTCTGGCCCATTTCCCAGACCGGCCCGGGAAATTTGCCGAGGTCGGAGATGACCTCGCCGAGCGCCTGGACAAAACGGTCGATCTCCTTTTCGCGCGCAATGAGCGGCGGCAAAATCTTCACGATATCGGCGTTGTTGGCGGCGACTTGAGTCAAGATGCGATGCTTGGTCAGCAAGGGCGTGACGATCAACTGCGGAAACATGCTTGCATCGAGCGAGTGGACCAGTTTCCAGCCCATCTTGGGCATGAGACCGCCCGGTTCGGCGAACTCAACCGCGCACATCAGTCCTTTCACCCGCACTTCCTTGATGATGTCGTGCTTGTGCTGCAGGGCGAGCAGCCCTTTTTCGAGATAAGCGCCCATCTTGGCGGTGTTATCGATCAGCCCCTCGTCCTCCAGAACGGTCAGGGTGGCCAAGCCGCAGGCACAAGCCAGATTATTGCGGCCAAACGTGGTCGAATGGACAATGCACCGGTCCATGCGGGAAAACGTTTTTTGATAAATCGCCCTCCGCGTGACGATGGCGGCGGCCGGAACGTACCCGCCGCTGAGAGTCTTGGCCAGGGTAACGATGTCGGGCTCAAGATTCCAATGCTCGAAGGCGAACCATTTGCCGGTGCGGCCAAGGCCGGTTTGCACTTCATCGCAAATAAAAAGTGTTTCGTATTTGCGGCAGAGCGCCTGGGCCCGGTTGAAGTAATCGTCCCTGGGAAATTTGACTCCCTTGCCTTGCACCAACTCAACAATGAAGGCGGCAACGTCTCCTTTTTTCAGTTCGTGCTCGAGTTCATCGGCGTCGCCCAGTGCGACCGTTTCGCACCCGGGCACGAAGGGGCCGAAGCCCTCATGAAACGCGGTATTGCCGGTGACCGAAAGCGAACCGTAGCTCAGGCCATGATAGGAATTCTTCAGCGACAGAATACGGGGCCGGCGCGTGGCGCACCTGGCAAATTTCAACGCGCCCTCCACCGCTTCGGTACCGCTGTTACAAAGAAAAACGGCGTCGAGATGAGGCGCGCCTTGTTGCGCGAACCGTTTGACCAGCCGCTCCGCCAGAAGGCCGCTCAGCAAAGCGGAATCGAGCTGCACCATGTTGGGCAGGTTGAGATCGAGCACGTCACGGATGGCCTGCTGCACCGCCGGATGATTCCTCCCAATATTGTAGACACCGAAGCCGGCGAGAAAATCGAGATAATCCCTCCCATCCATATCATAGAGGTAGGCTCCCTCGGCGCGGGCATAAACAATGTCGAAACCGATGGTGCGCTGCACCTTGACCAGCGTCCGGTTGAGGTAGAGATCATGCAGCTCATAATTTTCCCCCAGACGGGAAGTGACCAGATCCTTGATATCGAGAGGCATTTCCGATTAAAGCTTTTTTTCCGCGCGAAAACAAGTTGAGAGCTTATTGATGGCAAAAAGCTCTCTCTCTCCCGGTTCATACGGAAGCATGGAGATTGTGAGCCAGCGTGGTAAACGCCGCTGATACGCCGTTGATGATGAATTGAACGGCGAGACTCAGCAACAGGAAACCCATGAGTTTGCTCAGCGCGTTCATACCGTTGACGCCCAAAATAGTGGTCAAGCGCACTGATTCGATCAAGACAACGTAGGAAATCACACAGACGCCGAGGGAAGCAACGCCGATCACGAGCCAATCGGCCCAAAGTTCGGTATGGGTTGAAAGGTTGATCATGACGGCGATCGATCCAGGTCCGCTGAGCAACGGCAGGGCCAAGGGGACAAAAGAGATGTCTTCCTTGCCGCGCGATTCTTTTTCTTCGGCCTCGGTTTGATGGTGCTCCCGCTGGGGCCGCAGCATGTCGAAGGCGGTGCGGGCGATGAGCATCCCGCCGGCGATCTGCAACGCGGGGAGTGAAATGGAAAAAAATTCGAGAATAAGCGTCCCGGAGGCCAGTGAGACGATCAAAATGACAAAGGCATAGACACAGGCCTTAAAGGCCTGCCTCTTCCGCTCCTCGGGCGTTAATCCTTCGGTAATGGAAAGAAAAATGGGGGGTTTTGCAAACGGATTGACCACCGGCAAAATGGCGAGGAAAGCCAGCAGCAATTGATCCAACAGTTCCGCGGGTTGCTCAGGCATGCCTTGAAGGCTATCGGAAAAGGAGGCGCAGGTCACACCGAACCGGCGTGAATCGGCGATTCCAACATTATCTCATTTTCGGACAACCCGTGTTCCCGCCATGCGATCATGCAGAGCCAAGCCACGCGAACTGAAGAGCGCCACCACGAAACCGAGGAAACAGGGGAGCGCGGAAAGAAATTTTCCGAGGTGACGCCCGGTCGCGCGGAGGAAACTGATTCGTTGCCCCTCCAAATCGGTGACTTTGAGTCCCACCCAGCGTTTACCGACGGTTGCCTGCAAGGGAGACGCTTCCATGCCGGCGGCATAGAGCCAAGCCAAGCCGATGGCCACCAAAAACAGAAGATGCTTGAAATTTCGTTCGAGGAGGAGCCATTCCTGGCGCATCAATTCCGGCTCGGTGTGCTCGATCAATCCCTGCAGCTCGACGGTCAAGGCGCCCAGTCCAAAGAGAAAAATAATCGGCACGAAGAGGACCGCGCAATCGGCCGCAAAAGCGGCGGCTCGCCGGAAAAATGGCGCCTTGTGGAGCTGAATTTCAGGATGGGGGAGGGGCGGCGCGACGGGAGGAATGGCCTGGCGCCTGGCTTCTTCGGAAACGGGCGGCGGAACAGGCAGGGCAGGCGCCGGCGGGACCGGAACGATTCGCGGCGCGGGCAACCCGGCCGAAGATGACGGAACCGGCGGCAAATCGCACGCCACGGATGCCGGCGGGGAAAGCGATTCACGCCCGGTCAAATGGAGCACTTCGCCAAGCGGCAGCCATTCTTTCAAACCGGGCGCGTAGGCGAGATATTGGAGGGTGAAATCGCCGCGCGCGAGTCCCTCCTGGATTTGCGCCCGCGTGAACGGCCCCCAAGGAACGTTGTGCTTGAGAACGGTGATTCCCACAATAGGCGTTTACTTCTTTTTCTTGCGAGTTTGGACATTCGCGCGCGTCCGCAACCGCAACGCGTTGAGCCGGATGAAACCGGTCGCATCGGCCTGGTTGTAAGCGCCCTGGTCGGCTTCCATGGTGGCCACATGGGGATTATAAAGCGAGACCGGGCTTTTGCGTCCGGCAACGATCAAATTTCCCTTGTAGAGCTTGATCCGCACCGTTCCGGTGACATATCGCTGGCTTTCTTCAATCGCGGCCTGCAAAAATTCCCGTTCCGGCGCGAACCAGAATCCATAGTAGACGAGTTCCGAATAGCGCGGGATCAGCGAATCGCGCAGGTGCATGACCTCCCGATCCAGGGTCAGGGTTTCAATCTGCCGGTGCGCGAAATGAAGAATCGCTCCGCCGGGCGTTTCATAGACGCCACGCGACTTCATGCCGACGAAACGGTTTTCCACCAGATCGACGCGCCCGATGCCATGCCGTCCGCCAAGTTTGTTCAGCGTCCGCAAGACGCCGGCCGGACTGAGTTTTTTGCCGTCGACCGCGACACAGTTACCGGCGACGAAATCGAGTTCGATGATCTGGGGTTTATCGGGCGCCTTTTCCGGCGCGACGCTGAGCCTGAACATATCGGCGGGTGGCGCGGCCCAGGGGTCTTCCAGAATGCCGCTCTCAAAACTGATGTGAAGCAGGTTGCGGTCGGTGCTGTATGGTTTGGCGGCGCTGACCGGCAGGGCGATGCCCCGGGCTTTCGCGTAGTTGATCAGATCGGTCCGGCCTTTAAATTCCCATTCCCGCCACGGGGCGATGATTTTCAAGCCGGGCGCGAGCGCGGCAAAAGTCAGTTCGAAGCGAACCTGATCGTTGCCTTTGCCCGTCGCGCCGTGCGCCACGGCATCGGCTTTTTCGAGCCGCGCGATCTCAACCTGCCGTTTGGCGATGAGGGGCCGCGCGATGCTGGTGCCGAGAAAATATTGGTTTTCGTAGAGCGCACCGGCCCGGATGATCGGGAAAATGAAATCGGCGGCGAATTCTTCCGTGAGGTCGTCGATGTAACACTTCGACGCGCCGGTTTTCAACGCTTTCTTGTCGAGGCCCTTGAGTTCTTCCTCCTGGCCGATATCGGCGCAAAATGCGATGATTTCAGCGTTATACTTTTCCTTCAACCACGTCAAAATGATGGAGGTGTCGAGACCTCCCGAATAGGCAACTACAATCTTCATCGCCGCTTCTTAACCGAAATTCGGCTAAAGAACAGAAAATGTTGCGGCTATTGCGCCGGCCCGGATGCGCCGGGAGATCCCGCGCCGGAAGGAAGAGGAAGCGTATCGGGGGGTGTTCCGGGGCGCGAATCTGGGGGGGCATCGGGAGAAGAGTCTGGAAGCGCATCCGGAGGGGGGTCCGCCACCGTTTGCGGCGCCACTTCTTTTTTCGTACCGCTTTGGCTGTTGGAAAGCCGTTCCCGTGGCGTATCGGCATTTTCGGAGAGGCCGCCTAGAACAACGACGTTGCCATCATTGAGTTTCGTCAAACGGGGCGGCACTAAATCGAGCCCCGATCCAGGCAAGGGCGCAGAACGGAAGACTTGTTGGCACACAACTTTTCCATCCGGATCGGTCCGGGTATAGAGATAGGTGCTTAGGGCGGCAGGTTGCAAAACGTGGAGATTGCCTGCGGGATCGAAGTAGACCTCGGGGTCGGTGGAGGCGACAACCTGACCCAAAGCCAAATTGGCGTAGATGAGGTTTTCCGCGGGGTCTTTCACCCGCAGATAGAGTTCGGTGCTGTCGACCGAGGGTGAAAAGCGAATGAGGGAGTAGGTGCGTTCCGAACCGTTAACGGTATGAACCTGGGTCCAAACTGTGCGCCCACTAAAAACGGTGAAAGGAACCGGATCCGACATTATTTCGCCCGCGCCCGGCAAATCGATGACTGCGCATGCCCGGTATTCCCCTTCTTCGCGGAAGGAAAAGAGAGGCGTGAGGTTGACGCTCAGGGTCTTGCTTTCGCCGACTTTGAGGGTGAGAGGTTCGGGATTGCTTTTCCGTTCCGGCTGAACGGGAAAATCGTTAATGCGGCCATGCTTGGAAACGATAAAGGAAAGCCACGGACGGCCTTCGTTGTTGCCGAGG
>Ga0335072_10001126_pt1 | contig 45044 bp, 44 predicted proteins | sample Lox_Sample_21_FD_206725 | JGI IMG/M metagenome (GOLD analysis project Ga0335072, IMG submission 206725) | Soil microbial communities from Loxahatchee National Wildlife Refuge, Florida, United States - Lox_Sample_2.1 | ecosystem: Environmental > Terrestrial > Soil > Wetlands | place: USA... | reverse complement strand
AATTTCTTACGCGCCGAACAACTCTATACCGAGCTCTACATCCATAAATATTCGCGCTTCAATCCGCAGTATCGACATACCCTGATCAAGGCCTGGAACCATGCCGGCCTGCTGCAGCTGTTCGGGCTGCGCGACCCCGCAGGCATGTTGCAGGGGATTGTCGGCCTGTTCCGTTTCGGCAACCTGATCACCTCGCCCATCGTGGGCTACAACACCGATCTGCCACAGAAACTGGGGCTTTATCGCAGGCTGGCCGCCTGCGTCCTGCGCGAAGGGGCTGAGCAGGGGCGACTGGTCAATCTCAGTGCGGGCGTTGCACATTTCAAACGCCAGCGTGGCGGCCTGCCTGCGATCGAGTACAGCGCCGTGCTCGTCAATCATTTGCCGCCGCGTAGGCGCAGGGCCATTCATGCGCTAGGTTTCCTGACACGAAACATCGGTATCCCGATCATGCAGACGTTCAAGCTATGAGCGAATGGGCATCACACCTGGAGCATCGCTGGTTTGCGGTGGCGCTGGCGGCGAAGATCGGACGCAAGCCGGTCAGGGCCATGTTGCTGAACCGGCCAATCGTGCTCGCGCGGCTGGACGGTCAGCGTGTCGTGGGCTTTCAGGACCGTTGCCCGCATCGCCACGCGCCACTGTCCCAGGGCTCGGTGATCGACGGCACTCTGCAATGCCCGTATCACGGCTGGCGCTTCGATGCGCAGGGCCAGTTGCAGGCGTTGCCCGGCGCGCCGCCGGAAACGTGTTTGCCTGGTGTACGTGCGCGGGCGGTTTCCGTGATCGAGTACGACGGGGTGATCTGGGCACGCTACGCCGAAGAGGGCGACACGGACATTCCCGCGCGCGTTCGCGCGCTCGCCCCTGATCACCGGAAGTTTCTGTGGCAAACCACCTGGCACGCGCATATGGTGGATGCCCTGGAAAACGTGCTCGATCCCTTGCATACGCATTTCGTGCATGCCGGCCTGGTGCGCCGTAAAGGAGCCAGGCAGGCGATGCACGTGAGCTTGTGTGCCGATGCGGAAGGATTCGTGGTGGACTATGCCGGACAGAGTGTGCAATCGGGCCTGCTCTATCGCCTGTTTGAATCACCTCGCGAACGTGAACGGGCCTCTTTCAGCGCACCGGGCACCGCGCAGCTTCACTATCACTACCGCAACGGCAGCCGCGCCTGCATTTCGCTGCACTTCAGCCCGGAAACGGCGCACCGCTCACGCCTGATCGGCGTGCTTCATCTCGAGGGCCGGCGCGTTCCGGCATGGATGGTGAGGGCGTTCCTGTGGCCGTTTATCCGCAAGGTTGCCCAGCAGGATCGGCGCATGCTTGCCATGCAGACAGACAACAGCCGGCTGTTTGCCGACCGCAAGGACGTCATCACGCGCTTCGACGTCGTGCGCAGGCATCTGCTCAGCGCGTGGAGCAACGCGGAAGACGCGGCGGCCGCTCCGGCCGACTCCGACACCGTCCTCATGCTTTGACCAAAGATTTGCTGGCCCTAGACCGCCTGATGACACACCGCCTCGATATTGTGCCCATCCGGGTCCAGCACAAACGCCGCGTAATAGTGCTCGTGGTAATGCGGACGAAGGCCGGGCGCCCCGTTGTCGCGGCCGCCGGCTGCCATCGCGGCCTGGTAGAACGCATCGACTTTCGCGCGGCTATCCACGCGAAACGCCACATGGATAGCCGGCTGATTGGGCACGCCCTTGCTGATCCAGAAATCCGGCTTGGGCGGTTCGCCGAAGCCGGCCACGTCGGTGTAGCCGGTGACGGCGGCGGGGAATTCCATCAGCAAGGCGTAGCCAATCGCGGCGAGCGCCTTGGTGTAGAACGCCTTGCTCTTTTCGAAATCACGTACAGAGACACCGGTGTGGTCGATCATGCTTTGATCCTTGGAGTAGGCAGACTGGGATGCAATCCCGGCTTTTATCGCGATGGCACATTGAGTTGCCACGACACGCCGAAGCGGTCGTTGACCCAACCGAATTTTTTGCTGAAACCATAATCGTCGATCGGCATAAGTACCTTTCCGCCTTCCACGAGTTGGGAGAATGCGCGTTCCAGGCTGGCCTCGCTATCCAGATCGATGAACAGCGAAAGCGACGGCGTAAACGTGAAGCCGTGTTCTATCGGGCTGTCGGAACAATAGAAAGAACGTCCGCACAGGATGAATTGCGCCTTTTTCACCTTCCCTTCCGCGCCGACATCGTGTGCACCCCAGCGCTCCACCGAAACGATCCTGCAGTCATCGAACAAGGAGACGTAGAACTGCATCGCATCTTCGGCCGCGCCTTCGAACATCAAAAAGGGGGTAATGATCTGTGTCATCAGCCGAACTCCTCATATTGCGGCAGCTGTCGGTAATGCTGTACCAGGGCGCCTTCGAGCCGACGAAAATATGCGCGCTCGGCCGTATCGACGGTTCGTCGACCAGGGTACCCAGGGTGACGTGCACGTATTGCCCGTCGCGCACAACGGAATACAGCAACGAGCCACATCGCCTGCAATGCACGTCCTGCGCATGTTCGTCGCCGAACACGGTCAGGCCGTCTTGCCCATGGGTGATGCTGAGCTTGTCGCGTTCGATGCCCGCAAAGGGCTTGAAGGCGGAGCCGGTTGCCTTGCGGCACTGGGAGCAGTGGCAATTCAACGCATAGCGGAAACGGTCTTCGACACGATAACGGACATCACCACACAGGCATTCGCCCGAAAGCATTCGACCAGGCGTTACTTCAGGAATACGTGCACTCATGCCTGCTTTCCTCCAACCCGTCCGGAACGCTTGCTCAAAAGAAGTTCAGTGCGATGGTTGACCTGTCTCGCGCAAGAACGCCCGCAGAAACGGTACGGTAACCCGGCGCTGCGCCGCCAGTGACGCCTGATCCAGGCGATCGAGCAGATCGAGCAACGCCCCGAGGTCGCGCACGTAACGTGCAAACAACCAGTCGAGCACGGGGTCGTCCAATTCGATGCCACGCAATGCCGCTTGTTGTTTGAGCACTTCGCGGCGCTCGCCATCATCCAGCGGCTTGAGCGCGAACTGCGTGCAGGCGCCAAGCCTGGAACGCAAATCCGGCAAGGTAAGGGGAAGCTGCGCCGGGGCGACCTGCGCGGTGAAGATCAGCGCGGTGCCTTCGGCGCGGGCGCGGTTGTAAAGATCGAACAGCGCATGTTCGGCTTCGCGTTCGCCGGCAAGCGTGTCCACATCGTCCAGCGCGATGAGTTGGCTGCCGGCGACGCCGCGGATGGCCATGAAGTGTTCGCGCAGCTTCTTCAGCGGCAGGTATTGCACGGTGCGCCCAGCCTCGTGCGCCACCTGGCATGCGGCCATAAGCAGATGGCTTTTGCCGCTGCCGGCGGCACCGCTCAGGTACACCCACGGTGCACCGGGCTGGGTCGCTAGCGCCTGCATCGCGGCCAGTGCAGCAGCATTGGCGCCGGTGTGGAAATGCTCGAAGCGCTGGCGGCGCGGCCAGCGCAATCCCAAAGGCAGTTGCGCGGTCATGGTTGGTCGTTGTGTCCGACATGTACCGGTAGCTCGCCATCCTGGCTTTCGTGCACCGTCACGTCGACTTCGGCAATGACGCTGTCGGGCGCACCTTTCTCCGTATACAGGTCACTGAGCTTGTAGCGCTGCGCGAGATAGCGCAGCAGCACCAGGATCACCGACGCGGCCGGCAATGCCAGCAGCACGCCCAGAAAGCCGAACAGATAACCGCCGGCCAGCACGGCGAAGATCACCGCAACCGGATGCAGGCCGATCTTCTCGCCCACCAGCCGCGGCACCAGCACGTAGCCTTCCAGCAATTGCCCGATGGCGAACACGCCCACCACCATCAGCAGGTGCGTCCAGTCGCCATGTTGCACCAGCGAAGCAATGATCGCCGCCACGAAACCGGTGATGAAACCAAGATACGGCACGAAGCTGAGCAAGCCGGCGACCATGCCGATCAGTGGCCCCACCGAAATGCCCACCAGCGTCAGGGCGACACCGTAATAGATCGCCAGTGCCAGCATCACCAGCAATTGCCCGCGCACGAACGCGCCGAGCACGGCATCGGACTCGCGCGCCAGGTGCGCAATGGTCGGCTGGATCGAGCGAGGCAACATGCGATCGACCCACGCCACCAGGCGATCCCAATCGCGCAGCAGGTAGAACCACACCACCGGAATCAGCACCAGGTTGGTGAGCCATGCGACCACGCCCACGCCGGAGCGCGAAAGCGTGCCCAGCACGCTGCCGATGGAACCGATGTGCTCCTTGAACTGGTCGATCAGCCGGTCGGTGTCGAACGCCTTGGGGTCCAGGTGCAGCTTGGCTTGCAGCCACGGCAGGGCCGTATCCCGGCCCCACTCCACGTAGCGGGGGAAGTTCTGCACCAGGTTTTCGATCTGCCGCGCAATCAACGGCACCAATAGCAACAGCGCCGCAGCGATCACCAGGATCAGCACCACAAACACGATGCTCACCGCCAGGGTACGCCCCACCCCGAACCGCTCCAGCCGGTCGGCCAGCGGATCGCTGAGGTAGGCCAGCATGGCGGCGACGGCGAACGGCATCAGCACCGGCGCCAGCAGCCATACCAGCAGGCCGATGGCGACGATGATCGCCAGCATCTGCCAGCGGCGGGATGTCTCTTGGCTTATGGACACGAAAAGCTCGTCTGGAAGGGGCGAACGCAGCCAAGTGTGGCTGATGTGGGGGACTGTTCAAAGTCTTGCCGTGTGCCGCGACTTGCATCACCGGCGAAAGCGGCAGTGTTTCTTTCACACGCCAGGCGGAGAAAGGGAATCGGCGTGCCGCACCTGCCAAGCCCGGCGCGACCAGACCAGCACGTAATGCACGCCGCTCGCCACGCATAGTGCCGCCACCAGCCAGGCAAGCGCCGTGGAGCGCAGACCCGGCCAATCCGCCAGCGCCAACAAGACCATCAGCAAATAGATGATCTGCGCCAGCGTGCAGGCTTTCGACAGCAGGCTAGGCCGCGGTTCGATCAGGCCGATCAGCATGCGCCAGCCCAGCGCACCCAGCGCAATGATCACGTCCCGCCCGCATACGATCATCGCCAACCAGACGGGCGCGTGCTGCCGCCATGCCAGGATCACGAAGCAGGCGATCAGCAACAGCTTGTCGGCCACCGCATCGAGGATGCCGCCGAGCCGGCTTTGCCAGCCGTAATGACGCGCCAGGAAACCATCCAATCCATCCGACACGCCGGCCACCGCCACCAGCAGCAAGGCGAACGGCCAGCGCTCTTGCCATAGCAGCCAGCAGATCGGCGCGACGAGCAGCACCCGCAGCATGGAGATGGCGTTAGGGAGATGCCTCCAGGGTGATGGCGACGCAATGGGCATCGCGGCAAATACGGATCAATGCAGCCAGCGCAAGCTGGCGTCGGCGCCATCGTGGGACTGGCCTTCCATCACGCGCCCCGCCGCGGCAAGGTTGGTGACCAGGTTGTCCAGCGGCATGCCTGCCGTGACCGACAGCATCACGCCGTCGTCCTGGGCGCCTTCCGTGGCCACGCTATGCACGGAAGGATCGGCGCGCAGCGTGGCAAGCAGGTTGGCGTAATCCATCGCCGAATGCAGGCCCGACACCCACAGCTTGCCGCTCACGTCGCCGGTGGCGATCACATTGAGCGCCTGGCTCAGCCGGTCGGTGGCGCCTTGGCCGGCATCGGCCAGCAAGGCGTTCGGATCATTGTTCTGCGCGCTCCAGTGCTGGGATTGGCCGCCGCTGACCAGCGTCCAGTCGGCACTGTTCGCATGCAGGTTGCCGATCAGTACCAGGCCGGTGTGGTAGATGCGGCTGATCGCGGACAAGGCCGCCGGATCGGCATCGGCCAGCTTGCCCAGGTCCGGCAATTGCGAGGGATCATCGGCATAGCTCACCTGATAACCGTGCTTGTTGATCGCGCCGGCCAGCGCGCCTAGCTCGTCCTGCTTGAGCAGGTGGCCGTCGCCGGCCTTCACCACCAGCAGCAGCGGCGGCCGCACGCCGGCCGTGGTGGCGCCCAACTGCGTGATCAGGCGCTGCACAGCACCCTGGTCGAAACTGACCGCCAGCGTGAAGCTGGGCGGGTTGCCGTGATCGGCCTGGTACTGGAACTGTTTGACGATGCCGGCGGCGTTCTGCAAGGCATCGGCATAGCCTGGCTTGCCGCTCAAGTCCTGGCCGCCTGAGACGCGCACCAGCACCTGCCCCAAGGCCGACTGGAACGCCTGGCTGCGCTGCGTTGCGCTGGTATCGGTGACTGGCACCACCACGGTGTAGGGTGAGTTGGTGGTTTGCCCGCGTGCCATGGGGCTGAGCCCCAGAACGAGACCAAACAACAGAAGGGCGATCGGCAAACGTGGCAGACGCATGGGTCGGGTGGCCGTATTCAGGGGCGGGGATCGGGCAAAAGTCTGCCCAATCCGACGCTTAACGTCTATCATTGGATGTTTCTCCAAGCTCAGGTTGGCCATGTCCGACGCCCTTACTTACCGCGCTGCAGGCGTGGATATCGATGCCGGCAATGCCGTGGTCGAACGTATCAAGCCGTTGGTGAAGCGCACCTTTCGCCCCGAGGTGATGGGCGGGCTGGGCGGCTTCGGTGGCCTGTTCAACCTGGGCACCCGCTACAAGGAGCCGGTGCTGGTCTCGGGCACCGATGGCGTGGGCACCAAGCTCAAGCTGGCGCAGCAGTTGAACCGCCACGACACCATCGGCATCGACCTGGTGGGCATGTGCGTGAACGATGTGCTGGTGCAGGGCGCCGAGCCGTTGTTCTTCCTCGATTATTTCGCCACCGGCAAGCTGGACGTGGATACCACCGTGGCCGTGGTCGGCGGCATCGCCAAGGGTTGCGAACTGGCCGGCTGCGCCTTGATCGGCGGCGAAACGGCGGAAATGCCCGACATGTATCCGCCGGGCGAATACGACCTGGCCGGCTTCACCGTCGGCGCGGTGGAGAAGGAAGCCCTGCTCAGCGGCGACAGCGTGGTGGCCGGCGACGTGATTCTGGCCGTGGCTTCGTCCGGTCCGCATTCCAACGGTTATTCGCTGATTCGCAAGATCGTCGAGCGCGCGGGCCATCCGCTGGAGCTGGACCTTGGCGGCGTAAGCCTGGCCGATGCGCTGATGGCGCCCACCACCATCTACGTCAAGCCGATGCTGGAGCTGCTGCAGTCCGTGTCGGTGCACGGCATGGCGCACATCACCGGTGGCGGACTGAAGGAAAACATCATCCGCGTGGTGCCCGACGGCCTCGGTTTGAACATCGACGCATCCGCCATCGTGCTGCCGCCGGTGTTCGACTGGTTGATGCGCGAAGGCAAGGTGGCGCGCGAAGAAATGTGGCGCACGTTCAACTGCGGCGTGGGCTTTACCGTGCTGCTGCCGCGTGATGCGGTGAGCGCGGCTTCGGCGCTGCTCGCCAAGCATGATTTGAAGAGCTGGGTGATCGGCGAAGTGGTGCAGGCGCACGGTGACGAGCGCGTGCATATCGGCTGAGCACCAAACTCGCCGCACATTTTTTGTGCCGTCATTCCCGCGAGCGCGGAATGCCGGCCGCTAAAGCACTTCGCGACCGTCCTTACATGTCCACACCGCTTCGCATCGCAGTCCTCGCCTCCGGCCGCGGCAGCAATTTCGCCGCGCTGCTGGCTGCGCGCGAACGTGGCGAACTGCCGGTGGAATTCGTGCTGGTCGCCAGCGACAAGGCCGATGCGCCGGTGCTGCAACTCGCGCAAGGCGCAGGCGTGCCCACCACCGTGCTCGATCCGCGCGAATACGCCGATCGTCGTGCTTATGACTTCGCGCTGTTCGATCGCATCGGCGCCAGCAAGCCGGATCTGCTCGTGCTGGCCGGCTTCATGCGCATCATCGACGGCGACGCGCTCAAACCCTGGGCGGGGCGGATGATCAACATCCACCCTTCCCTGCTGCCGAAATATCGCGGCCTGCATACGCATCGCCGCGCACTGAAAGCCGGCGACCTCGAACACGGCGCAAGCGTGCATTTCGTGACCGCCGAACTCGACGGCGGCCCGATCATTGCGCAAACCACCTTGCCCATCGAAGCCGGCGATGACGAAACCACGCTGGCCACACGACTGCTGCCGCTGGAACACCAACTGCTGACCGCCGTCGTTGCATTGCTGGCTGCGAACAGGCTGGCCCTGGTCGAACAAGGCATCGTGTTCGACCATCAGCCGCTTCGCAAACCCTTGCGCTGTGTGGACGGCCAACTCGTGCGCTGATTGCCATCAGGCGTTCAGACTTCGCGCGTACACTGCCGATCCATGCGCACACACAACCTCCTCCGCTCCCTCCTCGCCGGCCTTGCGCTGGCTGCCTCCACCGCTGCATTCGCTGCACAGCCCACGCCGTTCACCGCCACCTACGCGGTAACCAGCCAGGGCCAACCGATGGGCGAAGCGACCATCACGCTGAAATCGCTGGGCAACGGCCAATACGAATACAGCAACCAGACCCAAGGCACGTCGGGCCTGGCGGCGGCGCTGGGCGCCAGCTCCAGCGATATCACGCGTTTCCGCTGGAACGGCAACGCGCCCGAGACGGAGAGCTATTCCTCCAAGGTCGTTGCCTTCAAGACCAAGCAACGCAGCATGCAGGTCAACTGGGATACCAGGCAGGTGAGCGTGGATGAAGGCAAAGGCGCCACCCGCTACGCCGCCGTGCCGGGCATGGTCGACCGCAACACCATTTCGTACGCGCTTGGCCTGGCGCTGCGCGGCGGCAACCAGAGCGTGAGCCTGCCGGTCGGCGTGAGGCAGCACGTGGAGCAGCAGCAGTTCAAGGTGCAAGGCAGCGAGAGCGTGAAAGTGCCGGCCGGCAGTTTCCAGGCCGAACGCGTCACGCGTACCGATTCGGACAAGCACTTCGATGCGTGGTACGTGCCGAACAAATACCCGCTGCCGGTGAAGCTGGCGCAGAGCGATGGCGGGGATTTGACGCTGGAGTTGGTGCGGTTCCAGCAACCGTAAATCGGGAATCGTCAATCGTAAATCGCCAAGAGCGGTCGCCCGCAATGTGCTGGGCCCGCTCTTACGATTCCCGCAGATTCAAGTCGGCAACCGGCGAATCCTCGCCCCAAGCGTGCTGAGCTTTTCCTCGATATTCTCGTAACCACGATCGATGTGATACACGCGATCCACCGTGGTGTCGCCTTCTGCCACCAGCCCCGCCAATACCAGGCAGGCTGAGGCGCGCAGGTCGGTGGCCATGATCGGCGCACCGCTCATCTTGTCCACGCCGCGAATGATCGCGGTGTTGCCTTCCAGGCGAATGTCGGCGCCCAGGCGCTGCAATTCATGCGCATGCATGAAGCGGTTTTCGAACACGGTTTCGGTAATCACGCCCACGCCCTCCGCCACGCAGTTGAGCGCGGTGAACTGCGCCTGCATGTCGGTGGGAAACGCCGGATACGGTGCGGTGGTGATGTTTACCGCCTTCGGGCGGCGGCCCTGCATGTCCAGCTCGATCCAGTCCGGCCCGGTGGAAATATGCGCACCGGCTTCTTCCAGCTTCGCCAGCACGGCATCGAGCGTGTTGGCGCGCGCGTTGCGGGCGCGGATCTTGCCGCCGGTCATCGCGGCGCCGACCAGGAAGGTGCCGGTTTCGATGCGGTCGGGCAGCACTTCGTAGTGGCCGCCATGCAGGCGTTCCACGCCGTGGATCACCAGGGTGGAGGTGCCCGCACCCTGGATCTGCGCACCGAGCGCATTGAGGCAATGGGCAAGATCCACCACTTCCGGTTCCTGCGCCGCGTTTTCGATCACGCTGGTGCCGGCGGCGAGCACCGCCGCCATCATCACGTTCTCGGTGCCGGTGACGGTCACCATGTCCATCACGATGCGAGCGCCCTTCAGACGCTTGGCGCGTGCCTTGATGTAGCCGTTCTCGACGTCGATCTCCGCACCCAGCGCCTGCAGGCCGCGGATGTGCTGGTCCACCGGACGCGAGCCGATCTGGCAGCCGCCGGGCAGCGATACCTCCGCCTGGCCGAAGCGCGCCACCAGCGGCCCCAGCACCAGGATCGACGCGCGCATGGTTTTCACCAGCTCGTACGGGGCGAAGTAGCGGTCGGCGGAGCGCGGATCCACCTGGATCTTCATGCGGTCGTCCAGCACCAGTTGCACGCCCATCTGGCCGAGCAGCTCCATGGTGGTGGTGACGTCGTGCAGATGCGGCACGTTGCTGATCGTGACCGGCTCATCGGCCAGCAGGCAGGAAGCGAGAATCGGCAGCACGGCGTTCTTGGCGCCGGAAATGCCCACTTCACCGCGTAGCGGCTCGCCGCCGCTGATCAGGATTTTTGCCATGGGTGAATCCTTGAAATAGGTGACGCCCGGGGCGACGGCGTCAACGGCGCGCAGCGGCTTCATCGGGTGTCAGAGTCTTGAGGGCGAGTGCGTGGATGGCGCCTCCCATGAGGTCGCCGAGAGTGGCATACACCAGGCGATGCCGCGCCAAGGGCAGCTTGCCCTTGAACTGCTCGGCCACGACTTCCGCCTCGAAATGCACCCCATCATCCCCCTGCACACTTGCCTTTGCGCCGGGCAGGCCGGTTTCGATCATTGCCTGGATGCTGGCTGCGTCCATTGATTTTCCAAATACTTGCGATGCTGAACGCCGGTTGCCAACCCGTACAGGTGGAACCATCGGCGACAGGCATCAAGATAGAATGCGAATATGCCATGTTAATGGAAATCCGCTGTCGCAGAAACGACACATGCTGTCGCCGCCCTGTCCAGCCAGCTACGAGGACGCATGAACGCACCCATCGCCAAGCCCAAATCCACCCGGGTGGACGCCGCCGCCGTCGTGCGCAGCGCGCGCACGGTCATCGCCACCGAAGCCGCCGCCATCCGCGCGCTGGAGCCGCGCATCGACCAGACCTTCGTCCACGCCTGCCGGCTGATCCTGGGCTGCAAGGGGCGCGTGGTGGTCACCGGCATGGGCAAGTCCGGGCACGTCGGGCGCAAGATCGCCGCGACCCTGGCCTCCACCGGCACCCCGGCCTTTTTTGTACATCCGGGTGAAGCCAGCCACGGCGACTTGGGGATGATCCTGCCGCAGGACGTGGTGCTGGCCCTGTCCAACTCGGGCGAAACCGACGAAATCCTGTTCATCCTGCCGGTGATCAAGCGCCAGGGCATTCCGCTGATCGCCATCACCGGCAACCCGGAATCCTCGCTCGCCGGGCAGGCCGACGTGCACCTGGACGCCGGGATTTCGGCCGAAGCCTGCCCGCTGGGCCTGGCGCCCACCGCCAGCACCACGGCGGCGCTGGTGATGGGCGACGCCCTCGCCATCGCGCTACTGGAGGCACGCGGGTTTACCTCCGAGGACTTCGCGCGTTCCCACCCGGCGGGCACCCTGGGGCGTCGCTTGCTGCTGCACATCAGCGATGTGATGCACACCGGCCAGGGCATCCCGATGATTGCCCCGGATGCCTCCGTGACCGAAGCCCTGATGGAAATGACCCGCAAGCATCTCGGCATGACCGCCGTCGTGGACCGCGAACAGCACCTGCTCGGCGTGTTCACCGACGGCGACTTGCGCCGCGCGCTCGATGACGACGGCGTCGACCTGCGCAATGCGCACGTCAGCGACCTGATGACGCGCGGCCCGAAGGTGATCGGTGCCGACAAGCTGGCGATCGAAGCAGCGCAGCTGATGGAGAAGTATCAGATTCACGCCCTGCTGGTGGTCGACGATGCGCAACGCGTGGTCGGCGCCCTCAACATTCACGATCTGCTGCGCGCACGCGTGGTCTAACGAGGTTTGGGTTACCGCATGGATTATTTATCCAACCTGCCTGCCGACGTGCTCGCCCGCGCCGCCAGGATCCGCCTGGCCGCGTTCGACGTGGACGGCACGCTCACCGATGGCCGCCTGTGGTACAGCGAAAGCGGCCACGAAACCAAGGTGTTCCACGTGCATGACGGCCTCGGCCTGAAGCGCCTGCAAGCGCATGGTGTTCAAGTGGCCATCGTCAGCGCGCGCATCAGTCATCCGGTGGCTTTGCGGGCGGAAGAACTCAATATCGCGCACGTGTATCAAGGCCAATCCGACAAGCGCGAATGCTTGCGCCAGATCCTGGAGGCCTTGGAACTGGCGCCGGAAGAAGCCGCCTTCGTCGGCGACGACCTGCCCGACCTGCCGGCCATGCAACTGGCCGGCCTGGCCGTTGCCGTCGCCAACGCCCACCCGTGGGTGGCCGAGCGCGCGCACTACCGTACGCGTCTCGGCGGCGGCCTGGGCGCGGTGCGCGAAGTGTGCGATCTGATCCTGCATGCGCAGGGCAAAAGCGCCGCCGAACAGGAGCATTGGCGGTGAGCCTGCGCCAATACCTGCGTGACAACCGTACCTATGTCGCCATCGTGCTGTTGGCGATTGCCGCGCCAGCCAGTTGGATGTTGCGCAGCTGGGTGGTGGGGGCGCCGCCGGTCAACGAATTCATCGGGCCGCCCATTTCCGACTATGTGCTCTACAACTCGACCGTGTGGAGCTATGACGTCGATGGCTTGCTGAGTTTCACCATGACGGCGCCGCGCATGGATCGCCGCGGCGGCGACGAATCGCTTTACATCAATGCGCCGGAGTTCGAGATCACCGCGAAGAAGCCGGGCATACCGGACTGGCATGGCAACGCGCCATTTGGCTGGGTCAATAAAAGCGGTACGGAAATGCGGTTGGACGGCGCGGTCTACATGCATCGCCCTGCCTACGCCCAAGGTCCCATGGCAACATTATGTACTTCCAATGTCACCGGCTGGCCGAAGGAGAACCGCATGCAAACCGCGGACCCGGCCACCATGACGCAGGGCGCAAGCGTAATGAACGGCGTCGGCATGCGTGCCAGCCTCAACGATAACCATTTGGAGTTGCTCCATGACGTGCACGGCCTGCTGTATTCAAGCCAGAACAATGCTACGGCTAAGCCTGTTGATTGCAGGACTCTTGTCGCTGCAGCCGGCGCTGGCAAGGCAGGATGACCGCAACCAGCCGATCCATGTCGTGCATGCCGACAGCTTCGACGGCTACAACCAGCCCAATACCGTCAGTACCTTCACCGGCAATGTGCTGATTACGCAAGGCACGATGAAGCTCACGGGCGAAGTCGCCAAGATCTACACGGCGAAGGAAGACACCTCCGTCGACCACATCATCGTGACCGGCACGCCGCAAAAGCGTCCGCATATCGAACAGATCGACGACAACGGCAACCTGATGACCGGCGACGCCGACCAGCTGTATTACGACAACGTCAACGGCATCGCCATCCTCACCGGCAATGCCTTCGTGCACCAGCAGAACAAGGGCGACGCGCACGGCGCCAAGCTCACCTACAACACGCAGACCAACTACATGGTCGGCGAAAGCAATGGCGCCGGCCCGGTCACCATGACCTTCCTGCCCAAGCAGAAGCCGCTGCCGCCGCCGAAACACGGCGCCGCACCGGCGACGCCGCCAACACCCGCCAAACCGGCGCCGGGCGCCGGCAAGCCGGCATCGTCATCCAGTACCCGCGCGCCGGCCTCCGCCAGCAGCGCCTCGAAGGAATAACCGTTACATGCTTTCCGCAGAAGGGCTGCAAAAAAGTTTCCGCGCACGCCAAGTGGTGCGCGATTTCGCCTTTTCGATCCGCCAGGGCGAGGTAGTCGGCCTGCTAGGGCCCAACGGCGCCGGCAAAACCACCTGTTTCTACATGATCGTGGGCCTGATCGAGGCCGATGGCGGGGCGATCAAACTCGACAAGCAGGACATCACCGGCCTGCCCATGCACGCGCGCGCCAAGCTCGGCATCGGCTACCTGCCGCAGGAAGCCTCGGTATTCCGCCGCCTTAGCGTGGCCGACAACATCATGGCCGTATTGGAACTGCGTGAAGGCCTGGACCAGCGCAAGCGCGACGCCGAACTGGAAAGCCTGCTGGACGAGCTGAAAATCGCCCACATCGCCGGCCAGAAAGGCATCAGCTTGTCCGGTGGTGAGCGTCGCCGCGTGGAAATCGCGCGCGCCCTGGCCGCGCAACCACGCTACATGCTGCTGGACGAACCGTTCGCCGGCGTGGACCCGATTTCGGTGGGGGAAATCCAGCGCATCGTGCGCCACCTGAAGGAACGCGGCATCGGCGTGCTGATCACCGACCATAACGTGCGCGAAACATTAGGCATCTGCGACCGCGCCTACATCATGAACGAAGGCGAGGTGCTCTCGCGCGGCACGCCAGCACATATCCTGGCGGACGAGCGGGTGCGCGAAGTGTACCTGGGTCGCGAATTCCGGCTTTGACCGGCGCCTTCAAAACCTAGGTAAATACTCCAACTTTTTTACCCGCACAAGCCTAATATGCGCCGCTTCACATCCGCGTATAAGGCGGCATGACGTGAGCCGTGTCAACTATGGCCGGCGTTCCGCCGAGGGGTTAGGATGAAGCCAGCTAAACCCTATTGGCAGGCATGAAACCAGGGCTCCAGTTCCGTCTCAATCAACAGCTGGCTCTCACACCGCAATTGCAACAAGCCATCCGGCTGCTGCAACTGTCGCAACTGGAGCTGGCCGCCGAACTGCGCCAGCTCGCCGAGAGCAACCCCTTGCTGGAGTTCGCCGAAGACGCGACAGAAGAACAGGCCGAAACCGAAGCCGACGGCGAATACGACAGCGAATTCGAATCGCTGTCCTCGGCAAGCAGCGACGCGGCCCCCGGCGGCAGCGATGCCAACGACGAAGCGCCTGAGTGGACGGAGCCGGAGATCAGCTCCGACGAGCCGATCGACTTCTCCTCCAACAACGGCAGCGGCAACGGCAACGGCTCCGGCAATCGCGACGAAGAAGGCATGGAGCCGCAAAACGCCGCGGCCGAATCGCTGCAGGAACACCTGCTGTGGCAGCTTAATCTCACGCCGATGGAGCCGCGTGCGAAAGCGATCGCCACCGTGCTGATCGACGCGCTCAATACCGACGGTTACCTGGGCGAAGGCATCGACGCCGTACTCGCCGCGCTGCCCCCACACCTGAAGGCCACCGCCGAGGAAGTGGAAGCGGTACGCCGCCAGCTGCAGCATTTCGATCCCGCCGGCGTGGCCAGCATCGACCTTCCCGATTGCCTGCGCGCGCAGCTTGAACAGTTCGATCCCAGCACGCCGTTCCGCGATCTCGCCCTGCGCATCGTGGAACACGAACTGGAACTGCTGGCGCGCAACGACATGGCCAAGCTGGCTCGCCGCCTGCACGCCACCGAGGAAGAAACCACCGGCGCCGCCATTCTCATCCGCAGCCTGGACCCGCGCCCGGGCGCGGCGATGGACACCACGCCAGTGGAATACGTGGCGCCCGATGTCTACGCGCGCAAGGACGGCACGCGCTGGCGCGTGCTGCTCAATCCCGACAGCCAGCCCAAGCTCAGCCTCAACCACCATTACTGCAGCCTGATCGCCCAGGCGCGCAGCGAAGATGCCAGCTGGATGCGCGGCCAACTGCAGGAGGCGCGCTGGCTGATTAAAAGTTTGGAATCCCGTGCCGAAACACTCTTGAAGGTCGCCGACGCGATCGTGCGAAGGCAGAGCGCCTTCCTGGACTATGGTCCGGAAGCGATGCAGCCGCTGGTGCTACGCGAAGTGGCGGAGGAGGTGGGTATGCACGAATCAACCATTTCACGTGTAACCACGCGCAAATACATCCACACGCCGCGCGGTACGTACGAGCTGAAGTATTTCTTCTCCAGCGGCGTGTCCACCGAAGACGGCGGCAGCGCGTCCGCCACCGCCATCCAGGCCATGCTGCGCAAGCTGGTCGACAACGAAGATCCGCGCAAGCCGCTCTCCGACCAGGCGCTGGCCGAGGAACTGCACAACAAGGGTATCCAGGTGGCGCGCCGCACGGTTGCGAAATACCGGGAAATCCTGCGCATTCCCAGCTCCAGCGAACGACAGCGCAATAGTTGAATGCGTTGTTTCGGCGTGACTAGGGAACTTGCGTTGTAGGAGAGCGATCCCACATTCATACACAAGGTCTTGCTTCACGATGCAACGATCGCTCACACGATCCGCGCATCGACCAACGCCGCCATTGGCGGCCAGCTCTAGTAGGAGGCGTACCATGCAATTCCAACTCAGTGGCCAACGGATCGAAGTAACGCAGGCTTTGCGCAGCCGTGCCGAAGCCAAGCTTGACCGATTGACCCGCCTCGATGACCGCATAGTCAGCCTGACGGTGGTGCTGTCGGTGGACAAGCTGCAGCAATGCGCTGAGGGAACCCTCAAGGTAGCGGGCAATACATTGCACGCCGAAGCCACCGAGAACGACATGTACGCTTCCATCGACGCCCTGTTCGACAAACTCGTCGATCAACTTCGCCGTTATCGCGAAAAGCTGTGCGATAAACATCAACGTGAAGTAAGAGAAATCCGTCAGTACGGTTGATACACCCGCTACCTACCCTCTCCCCGCCGGGGAGAGGGTCACCCTTGCGATACCTCTGAATCATTCCTCAAACACGCGTAGTTGGCGGTGAGGCGCAGCCGAACCCCTACGCCGTCAGGTACATCGTCATGTAGGGGGCCGCCCCGGATCGAGTCCAGGGCTAGCCGCCAACCTACGGACCATTCGGCAGCAGGCAAGGCTGTCCCCTCATCCCGCCCCGCTCCCCCAAAAGAGAGTGGGAGCCGTAAAACTGGCACAATGTCCCTCGCCGCCGCCCCGCCCAGGCAGCCACGCGGCGCAAAGGGAATATCTTTGGACCGGCTTACCGCACGACAACTCTTCGATGACATCCACGAGCGCATGGCACTGCGCTGGGTGGCCGGCATGCGTGGCGAAACGCGCGTGCTCGAATACGGCTCCACTCCGGCCCGCCGCCCGTCGCTGGTGGGTTATCTCAATGTGATCTACCCGAACAAGATCCAGATCGTCGGCACCGAGGAGCTCAGCTATCTCGACAGCCTGGATTCGCGCCAGCGCTGGGAAGTAATCCACAAGGCCGCCGCCACGCAGCCGGTCGCCTTCATCGTCACCAAGGACCAGGCGATTCCCGCCGACCTGCGCGAAGTGGCGGAAGAAACCGACACGCCGTTATGGCTCAGCGCCAAGCGCGGCCATGAACTGCTGACCTGGATGCAATACCACCTGGCGCGCACCATGGCGCCACGCCTCACCTTGCATGGTGTGCTGTTGGAAGTGTTCTCCATCGGCGTACTCATCACCGGCGACGCCGGCTCCGGCAAGAGCGAGCTGGCGCTGGAACTGATCAGCCGCGGCCATCGCCTGGTCGCCGACGATGCGCCGGAATTCACGCTGATCGCACCCGATGTGATCGATGGTGGCTGTCCCGAACTCCTGCAGGACCTGCTCGAAGTGCGCGGCCTCGGGGTGCTAAACGTGCGCGAGATGTTCGGCCATACGTCGGTCAAGCAATCCAAATACCTGCGCCTGGTGATTCATCTCAAACCCTTGCGCGACGGTGAAAACGTCGATGCGCTCACCCGTCTTACCGGCGACGTGGGCCATCGCGACATCTTCGACGTGAAAGTGCCGATGATCACCCTGCCCGTCGCGCCCGGCCGCAACCTGGCGGTGCTGGTGGAAGCGGCGGTACGCAGCCATATGTTGAAGAGCAAAGGCATCGATCCGGCCCAAAGCTTCATGGACCGCCAGGCCCATCAGATGCGCCGGCTGCCGCCTTGGTGAACCCATGACTCAGTACGAAGGGCTGATTTCCAACGACGACCCGAACGCCATCCACCTGGTGGTGCTTACCGGCATGTCCGGTGGCGGCAAGACGGTGGCCTTGCGCGCGCTGGAAGATCTGGAGTTCTACTGCGTCGACAACCTGCCCAGCGCGCTGCTGCCGCAGCTGGTGGAAGCGGCTACGCGCGGCGACAGCCATCGCCGGCGCATTGCCGTGGGCGTGGACGTGCGCAACCGCGACGAAGATTTCCGGCACATGCCCAAGGTGCTGTCCGCATTGGCCGCCACTGTGCAGGTGCACCTGATCTTCATCGACTGCAACGACACCGTACTGATCAAGCGTTATTCCGAAACGCGCCGCCGGCATCCGCTGGCCCTGCGCGGTGTATCGCTCGCCGACGCCATCGCCGAGGAACGCCGCCTGCTGCGCCCGTTGATGGCGATCGCCGAGCGCGTGATCGACTCCAGCGACTTGAATGTGCACCAGCTGCGCCGCCTGATCGCCACCGGCTACGCGCAAACCACCTCGGGCCTTACCCTGATGTTCCAATCGTTCGCGTTCCGGCGCGGGCTGCCGCTGGATTCGGATTTCGTGTTCGACGCCCGTTGCCTGCCCAACCCGCATTGGGAGCCCACGCTGCGCCCGCTGTCCGGCAAGGATGGTCCGGTGCGCGAATTCCTGGAGCGCCAGCCCGTAGTGGGCGAATACTTCGACGACACCGCACGCTGGCTAGACGCGTGGCTGCCCCGCTTCGAGGCGGACGATCGCAGCTACGTCACCATTTCCATCGGCTGCACCGGCGGCCGCCACCGTTCGGTGTACCTGGTCGAGAAACTCGCCGCGCACTATCGCACCACGCGCGAAGGGGTTCTCACTTTCCATCGCGAACTTGAGTGATGTTTATGCTGCCTTTCACCCACCCCAACGAAGCCGCCGCGTCATGAGCGTGGGCGTGCTTCTGATGACCCACGAGTCGGTCGGCCAGGCGCTGGTCAAGGCGGCACGCCATGTGCTGCCGAAGCTGCCGCTGCGGGTCGCCACCGTGGAAGTACCCGCACAGGCCGATCCGGATGTGATGCGCACGCTGACCGCCAAGCATGCGCGCGAACTGGATCAAGGCGAAGGCGTGCTGGTGCTGGCCGACTTGTATGGCGCGACCCCCTGCAACATCGGGCTGTCGTTGAGTACGGTAGGCGTAAGGCTGCGCTGTGTTTCGGGATTGAACCTGCCCATGCTGCTGCGCGTACTCAACTACGCCGACAAGCCGCTGGACGAACTTGCGGAAATCGCGGCCAGCGGCGGTCGCGGAGGAATCTTCATCGATCATGCTTGAAAAAGATATTGTCGTCTCCAACAAGCTGGGCTTGCATGCCCGCGCATCGGCCAAGCTGGTGCAACTCGTGCAAAGTTTCAAATCCACCGTGTGGCTGGTCAGCAAAGGACGCGAAGTGAATGCGCAAAGCATCATGGGCGTGATGATGCTGGCGGCAGGCATCGGTACGCCGCTGACCATTCGCGCCGATGGCCCGGATGAGACCGCGGCACTCAGCGCAGTGATCGATCTGTTCGATCGCAAATTCGACGAAGGGGCGTAGATGGAGCCGGGAATCGGGAGTCGTAAATCGGGAATCGGAATAGCAGCCCGCCGCGCTGAGCGGATCGCTGCGACGACGATTTACGATTTACGATTCACGATTCACGCTGTCTCCCAAGGGGGCTGCCCATGAGGCAAATCCTCGCCGGCACCATGGCCTCGCGCGGCATGACCCTTGGGCGCGCCCGTCTGGTGCAGCCCAGCCGCTATCTGGTCGACACGCGTCCGCTTGCCGAAGAGGAAATTCCTTCCGAACTGGAACGCCTGCACGCCGCGCTGGATACCGCGCGGCAGGAACTGCACGAGCTGCGCGGCAAGCTGCACGGTGCGCTGGCGCGCGAAGTCAACGAATTCATCGACGCGCACAGCCTGCTGCTGGACGACGCGGAGCTGATCCGCGGCCTGGACGAAATGATCACCATCGGCCGCTACCGCGCCGGCGCCGCGCTGAAGAAACAGCGCGACCGCCTGGCCGGTGTCTTCAGCGCCATGGACGATCCTTATCTGCGCAGCCGCATGGAAGACGTCGACCAGGTCATCGGTCGCGTCATCTCCGCCCTGCAACGCCAAACCAGCGCAGAAGAACGCAAACTTGCCGCGCGCGTCGGCGAAATCCTCGTCGCCGATACCATCGCGCCGGCCGACATGGCGCACCTGGCCGGCCACGGCTTGCTCGGCGTCATCACCAGTTCCGGCAGCCCGTATTCGCATAGCGCCATTCTTGCGCGCAGCCTCAACCTGCCGATGCTGGTGGGCACGCGCGATGCGCTTTCCACCATCCACGACGACGACCTGATCCTGCTCGACACCGAGCGCGGCGAGGCCGTACTGCATCCCACCGCGCAGGATCTGGCGCACTACCGTTCCTGGCAGCGCGAAGCCGCGCAGGAAGGCCGCCGCCTTGCCAGCCTGGCCAATGCCCCCACGCAAACGCGCGATGGCATTGGCGTGCGCCTGCTGGCCAACGCCGAATCGCCCAGCGACGTTGCGCTCGCCCGCGCACGCGGCGCCGACGGCGTCGGCCTGTACCGCACGGAATTCCTGTTCCTACGCCACAAGGGCCTGCCCTCCGAAGACGAACAGTTCAACGCCTATCGTGACGTGGTGCTCGGCATGGGTGGCGCACCGGTCACCATCCGCACGCTCGACCTCGGCGCCGACAAGGCCGATGCAGCCGGCCTAGTCATCCGCGGCGAAGAAAACCCCGCACTGGGTGTGCGCGGCGTGCGCTTGTCGCTGCGCCATCCCGCGGTGTTCACCACCCAGATCCGTGCCATCCTGCGGGCCGCCTGCTACGGTCCGGTGCGCGTGCTGGTCCCGATGGTGACGCAACCGGATGAGCTCATTGCGGTGCGCACGCTGTTCAAGCTGGCGCGCCAGGACCTCAAGCGCGAGAACATCGACCTGCCGGAAAAACTCCCGCTCGGCGCGATGATCGAAGTACCCGCCGCCGCCATCAACGTGCGCGCCCTGCTCGAACATTCCGACTTCCTCGCCATCGGCACCAACGACCTGGCGCAATACGTGCTCGCCGCCGACCGCGGCAACGACGCGCTCGACAACATCTACAACCCGCTGCAGCCCGCGCTGCTGCGCTTGCTGTCGCATGTCATCTCGGCCGGCCGCCGCGCGGGCAAGCCGGTAAGCCTGTGCGGCGAAATCGGCGGCGACGAAAACTTTACCGCCCTGCTGCTCGCCCTTGGCCTGTGCGAATTCAGCATGCACCCCAGCAAGATCCTGGTCGTACGCGACCGCCTCGCCTCGCTCGATCACGCCAGATTGCGCAGCTACGCACCGCGATTGATTCGCGCACGCACGCACGAAGAAGCCGAAGCCTTGCTCGCCTCGATCACCTGTTCGGTGCCGGCATAAATCCCAGTTCCCCGTGCTTGAGATTCGCCGGGGCGATGGATAAGTCCAGCGCGTAGTTGGTGGTGAGCGTATGCGAACCCCAACATTGCTCGGACCTCAAAGCTTCACCGAATGCAGGAACGCCTCCAGCGCCGCACCGCGATATTTCTGGCGATGCAGAAGAATGGAAAGCTTCCGGCTCAAATCCAGGAACGGCGTTTTCAACGCCACCAGGCGTCCCGTCGCCAGCACATCAGTCACCGCCACCTGCGGCAGGCAGGCGATGCCAAGCCCGGCGGTAACGGCCTGCTTGATCGCTTCGATCTGATCCAGCTCCATCACCGTCTCGCCCGGCGGCAGTTGCGCGAGCGCGCGCTCGGTGGTGACGCGCGTGGCGGAGCCGGGTTCGCGCAGCACCCAGCGGGCGCCGGCGAAATGCTCGGGCTTGAGCGCACGTTTTTTTGCCAACGGATGATCGGCCGGCGCGCATACCAGCAGCACGTCGTCGCGCCAGGCCCGCGCTTCCAATAAAGGGTGGGTGGCCGGCCCTTCCACGCAGCCGACGTCCAGGCTGTGGTCGAGCACGGCGGCGGCAATGTCGTCCGTATTGGCCACGCGCAGGCGGATCGCGACGTGGGGATGCGCGCGCACGAAATCGCCGAGCAGCTCGCCGACCCGGTAATTGCCGACCGTGTTGCTGGCGCCGATGCGCAGTTCGCCGGCCAGCGCCATCGTTTTGCCGGCGGCAATGCGCCCGAATTCGGCGTGGCGCTCCAGCAGTTCCTGCGCCAGCGGCAGCAGTTCGCGCCCGCGCGCATTGAGGCGCAGACGGCCGCGTTCGCGATCGAAGACGGGGGCATCGAGCTGACGCTCCATTTCCGCCAGCGCCATGCTGGCGGCGGGCTGGGTGAGGTGCAGGCGCTCGGCGGCGGCGCGCACGCCGCCGCGCAAGGCGATCTGCACGAATACATCGAGCTGACGCAGGCTGACGTTAAGCATCAGCGTATCTTATAGGATTGATTAGATATTTCAAATTTTCCTAATACATGACGAATCGGACAATGCCCCTATCCCCTGTGGGCCATTCGCCATGAACGCCGTCTCCCTGCCTGCTTCCCCCGCCCTGCGCCTGCGTTCATCCGGGCTGCTGCTTGCCTGCGCCATCGCCCTCGTCGCGTGGTGGCTGGGCCGCGAGCTGCCGCTGATCGGCGGTCCGGTGTTCGGCATCGTGATCGGCATCGGCGTGCGCAACCTGTTTGCGCCGGGGGAAAGCTTCAATCCCGGCATCCAGTTCGCCAGCAAGCAAATCCTGCAGTGGTCGATCATCGCGCTGGGGTTCGGGCTGAGCCTTACCCAGGTGGCCAAGACCGGGCTGGCATCGCTGTCCGTCACGCTGGTGACCATGAGCGTGGCGTTCGCCTCGGCGTGGCTGCTTGGCCGCCTGCTGAAGGTGCACGACAAACTCAAGATCCTGATCGGCGTGGGCACGGCGATCTGCGGCGGCTCGGCGATTGCGGCGGTGACGCCGATCATCAAGCCGGACGATCACGACACCGCGTTCGCAATCTCCACCATCTTCCTGTTCAACATCGTGGCGGTGCTGCTGTTCCCGCTGCTGGGACATGCGCTGCATCTTTCCGATCTGGGTTTCGGCTTGTGGGCGGGTACGGCGATCAACGACACCTCCTCGGTGGTGGCGGCCGGTTACAGCTACAGCACCACGGCCGGTGATTACGCCACCATCGTGAAGCTGACGCGCGCCACCTTGATCATTCCGATCTGCCTGGTACTCGCCATGCTGGTGGCGATGCGCGAAAAGCGTGCGGCGAAGCATGCCGGCGTGGTCAGCGACTTCAAACTGAGCCGCATTTTTCCGTGGTTCATCCTGTGGTTTCTGGTGGCCTCGGCGGTGCGCACGGGGGGCTTCGTGCCAGCCGCGATCCAACCGGCGATCCATCTGGCGGCGGAATTCATGATCATCGTGGCGCTCACGGCGATCGGGCTGTCGGCGAATCTGCGCAAAATGGCATCGACCGGTGTGCGGCCGATTCTGCTGGGGCTGGGTGTGTGGGCCGCGGTTTCAGTCAGCAGCTTGCTGGTGCAGTTGGTGATCGGGCAGTTGTGAGTGGGGCCGTCAATCGTGAATCGTTAGGAGCGGGGCTTCGGCCAGCTTGCGAACGGTCCGCTTTTAACGATTCCCGATTTACGATTTACGATTCCCGTTCCCCATCTGCTCCGTCAACGTCAACGCTACTTTGTCGCGCAAATACACCGGCAGCGCATGCTCCGGCGCCACCGCACGGCCGGCCTTGAAGGCACGCACGGCCAGCGTCGCCACATGACGCGCTTGCGGGTAGCTCGTGCCATCCGCCGAGCGCGGTTCGCTACCCAAGCGGCCGACCAAGGCCTCGCGATACGTCGCCCAGCCCGAGCCGACTACGTTCCACGCATCGGCCTGCGGCAGCACCAGCGATTCGGCGATGCACACGCGCTCTTCATCCAGGGCGATCACGCCGCCGTCATCGTCGCGTCGATAGCAGGCGGCGTAGATCTCGCCCATGCGTGCATCGATCACGGCCAGAATGGCTGCATCGTCCTCTGGCGCCTCGAGCGCCAGCGCGGCTAGCGAGGAGACCGTCACCACCGGCCGGTCCAGCGCCATCGCCATGCCCTGCGCCAACGACACCGCCAGCCGCACACCGGTGAATGCACCCGGACCGCGGCCTACCGCAATGGCATCCAGCGCATGCTTGCCGATGCCCGCTTCGGCCAGCAGATCGTCCGCCATCGGCAGCACCCGCTCGGCGTGCCGGCGTGGCGCCAGCTCGCTGCGGGCGATCACGGTTTCGCCATGGACCAGGGCGACGGAGCAGGATTCGGTGGCGGTTTCAATCGCGAGCAGGTTCATCGCGGCATTCTCGCATTCCGCCAGCCGCCCCGTACAATTGCGATTTCTATGTCTCTTCACGCGCTTGCCCTAGCGGCGCGCCAATGCGAGTCCCTGATGGAAAAGAGTTTCGAGCCCCGCCCGATCGAGTCCAAGTGGTATGCCCGCTGGGAACAGAGCGGCCAATTCAAGATGGGAACGTCCGGCCGGGGCGAGCCGTACTGCATCCTGCTGCCGCCGCCGAACGTCACCGGCACCCTGCACATGGGCCACGCGTTCCAGCAGACCGTGATGGACATGCTGATTCGCTACCAGCGCATGCGCGGCATGAACACGCTGTGGCAGGTCGGCACCGACCACGCCGGCATCGCCACGCAGAAGATCGTGGAGAACCAGCTCGCCGCCGAAAACAAGACCCGCCACGACTTGGGCCGTGAACCGTTTGTGGAGCGCGTGTGGCAGTGGAAGGAGGAATCCGGCTCCACCATCACCAACCAGATGCGCCGCCTCGGCGTGGCCGCCGACTGGTCACGCGAGCGCTTCACCATGGACGAAGGCCTGTCCGCCGCGGTGCGCAAAGTGTTCGTGGAGTGGTATCGCGCGGGTTTGATTTATCGCGGCAATCGCCTGGTGAATTGGGATCCGGTGTTGGGCACGGCGGTGTCCGACCTGGAGGTGAACATGGAAGAGCGCGACGGGCACATGTGGCACATCCTGTACCCGTTCAGCGACGGACCCGTCGGCGCGATGCGCGGCATGCACATCGCCACCACGCGCCCGGAAACCATGCTGGCGGACGGCGCGCTCGCCGTGCATCCGGATGACGAACGCTACAAGCACCTGGTCGGCAAATACGTCGACCTGCCGCTTTGCGACCGGCGTATTCCCGTCATCGCCGACGACTTCGTCGACCCTGCCTTCGGGTCGGGTTGCGTCAAGATCACCGGCGCACACGACTTCAACGACTATGCCTGCGCCAAGCGCCATGGCATCGAGATGATCGTGATCATGACGCTCGATGCAAAAATGAACGACAACGCGCCCGAAAAGTATCGCGGCCTGGATCGCTATGCCGCGCGCAAGGCCGTCGTTGCCGATCTGGAAGCGCAGGGCTATCTCGAAAAAATCGTCTCGCACAAACACCAGGTGCCGGTCGGCGATCGTTCCGGCGCGGTGATCGAACCGATGCTCACTGATCAATGGTTCGTCGATCTCACCAGCGACACGCTCAAGGACGGCCGCCCCGGTGGCCGCAAGGCGATTACCGAACCCGCGCTCGACGCGGTGCGTTCGGGCGCCATCAAGTTCGTGCCGGAGAACTGGACCACCACCTACACGCAATGGCTGGAAAACATCCAGGACTGGTGCATCAGCCGCCAGCTGTGGTGGGGCCATCGCATTCCGGCGTGGTACGACGAAGCAGGCAACATCTTCGTCGGCGAAGACGAAGCCGATGCACGCAAGCACGCAACGGTCGAGCCCATCGGCGCGCTCAAGCAGGACGACGACGTGCTCGACACCTGGTTCAGCTCCGCGCTGTGGCCGTTCTCCACGCTCGGCTGGCCATCCAAGGGCCCAGTGAAGAACGAGCGCGGCGAAGTCGTCGCCAACTGGGAACACGACAAGATTTTCCTGCCCAGCGCGGTGCTGGTCACCGGCTTCGACATCATCTTCTTCTGGGTCGCGCGCATGGTGATGGCGACCCTGTACTTCACCAAGCAGGTGCCGTTCCGCGAGGTGTACATCAACGCGATCGTGCGCGATGCGGAAGGTCAGAAGATGTCCAAGTCCAAGGGCAACACGCTGGACCCGCTGGATCTGATCGACGGCATCGAACTGGAACCGCTGGTGGAAAAATCCACCAAGTCGCTGCTGATTCCGCAAGTGCGCGAGAAAGTGGAAAAGCGCATCCGCAAGGATTATCCGCAGGGCATTCCCGCCATCGGCACCGACGCGCTGCGTTTCACCTTCGCCGCGCTGGCTACCTACAGCCGCACCATCAATTTCGACGTCAAGCGCGCGGAAGGTTACAAGGCGTTCTGCAACAAGTTGTGGAATGCGGCGCGCTTTGTGCTGATGAATCTGCCGGAAGGCCAACTGCCCGCGCCGGCCGGCACGCCCGTCACGGAAGCGGAGCGCTGGATTCTTACCCGCTTGAAGCAGACCTTGCTGGAGGTGGAGCAACACTTCACCACCTACCGCTTCGACCTGTTGGCGCACGCGCTGTACGAATTCGTGTGGAACGAGTATTGCGACTGGTTCCTGGAGCTGTCCAAGCCGGCCTTGAATGGCGACGACGCCGTGGCCGCGGCGTCGACACGCCATACCTTGCTGGTCGTGCTCGAAACCGTGCTGCGCGCGCTGCATCCGATCATTCCGTTCATCACCGAAGAAATCTGGCAAGCGGTAGCGCCCAGGCTCGGCATCCAGGCGCAAAGTATCTTCCTGCGGGCATGGCCGGAGGCCGATGCGATCGCCGCGGACGAAGCGGCCACCGCCGAGATCGAATGGTTCAAGAACGTGCTGAGCGGCATCCGCCGCATTCGTGCGGAAATGAACATCGCACCCGGCAAGACCATTCCATTGCTGCTGGCCGACGGCGATGCGAGCGATCGCGCACGCGCTGCCAAGTTCGCCGCGCAAATCAGCTTCCTGGCACGCGTGGAAGCGCCGCAGTGGATTGCCGCCAGTGACGACGAACCCGCCGCCGCAGCCGCCGTAGTCGGCACGCTGCGCGTAATGATCCCACTTGCCGGCTTGATCGATCTCGACGCCGAAAAAACGCGCTTAAGCAAGGAAATCGCCAAGATCGAAGCCGAGATCAAGAAGTGCGAGAACAAGCTGGGCAATGCCAACTTCGTGGCGAATGCGCCAGCGGACGTGGTGGCGCAGGAGCGTCAGCGCATCGCCGATTGGGGCACACAGCTCGGTGCGCTGCGCGAGCAGATGCGCAAGCTGGGGTGATGCTGACGCAGGCTGGGATTTCATCCCAGCCTGCCTGCTCAGCGCAGATCGAAATCCAGCGCCATCACGATCGCGTCCTCGCGTCCGCCGTGCGCGGGGTAATACCGCGGGCGCCGCCCGATCTCGTGGAAACCCAGCGATGCATACAAGGCCTGCGCATTCGGATTGGATGGCCGCACTTCCAGAAACACGCGCTCTGCACCGTTCCAGCGTGCGATATCGAGCAGGCGTTTCATCAAGTGGCGGCCGAAACCCTGGCCGCGCTGGTCGGGCGCAATGCACACGTTCAGCACATGCGCCTCGCCGGCGCCAATGGAGAGAATGCCGTAGCCGATGATGTGGCCGTCCAGGCACAGCACCCAGGCAGGATGGCCCGCCTTGAGGCAGTCGCCGAAGATGCCCTGGCTCCAGGGAAAAGCATAGGAGGCGTGTTCGAGCTCGCTGACGTGCGCCAGGTCTTCCCGCCGCATGGCGCGCATCTCCAGCGAGGGGCGCGCGACGGCAACCATTACCGCCCCTCGGCCACCAGTGCGCGGCGCAAGCTGCGCAGCGCCTGCCACAGCCGCCGCTTGGCGCTGGCCTGCGTGAGGATGTCCGCCGGCGTGTCGGCCAGCACGATGTGCGCATCACGCATCACCTGCGCCGGCAGCGCACGCCCGAGCGCATGGGCCTGGGCCTGTCCGAAGACCAGATAGGCAGGCACGTGCGGCACCTGCATGGCATCGCCATCGGCGGCTTCGATGCGCGGCGCACGCGCCAGCTGTGCGCCGAAGGCCGACAGGGCACGGCCGAGCAGATCCAGCTCGCGCACCGCGCAGCCAGGCGGCAGCACCACTACCACGCTGGCCTTGGCGGGCAAGGATGACGGTTCAACCGAAGGGACCGCTGCCGCTGCCGGCGCGCTAGCCGCGCGCCGCCGCCAAGCCACCACGCCCAGCGCACGCAGCACGCGGGCGCGATGCACAGGGCTGGCAACCGCAGCGTTCACGCCGCTCCACGACGCGCGCGCTTGCGACGCGTAGCCAGGCCCCACACCGTCACCACCGGCCCGGACAGCAGGAACAACGAGAACACCGCCAACAGCACGCGCGGCGGATCGACGAAGAACGGCACCAGGATCAGCACGGCAATCAGGATCCACAGAAACGGCACCTTGTCGCCCATCGGCAAGGACTTGAAGCTGTAATAGCGGAAACGGCTCACCATCAGCAAGCCCACGATCACCGCCATGAACGGCATGACCATGTTGAGGTCGCTGCCGTTATAGCCCCAGCTGTCCATGCTCCACACGAACGACATGCATACCGCGGCCGCGGCCGGGCTAGGCAGGCCCTGGAAGTAGCGCTTGTCGGCCACGCCCACCTGGGTGTTGAAGCGCGCCAGGCGCAGCGCGGCACAGACGGCATAGATGAACGCCGCCGCCCAGCCGATCTTGCCGGGCAATGGCCCGAACTCTTTCAGGCTGGAGAGCGACCAGTTGTACATCACCAGCGAAGGCGCCAGGCCGAAGCTCACCAGATCCGAGAGCGAGTCGTACTGCACCCCGAATTCGCTCTGCGTGTGGGTAAGGCGCGCCACGCGACCGTCGATGCCGTCCAGCAGGGCCGCCACGAACACGGCAATGGCGGCGTCGGTGAAGCGCCCGCCGATGCTGACGACGATGGCATAGAACCCGGCGAACATGGCGCCGGTGGTGAACAGGTTCGGCAGCAGGTAAATACCGCGATGCCGCGGTACCCGGGCTGGTGTCGTCTCGGTCATGAAGCCATCCGTGATGGGATGCGGGCAGTTTAGCAGGCGCTCTGGCGCGCCCGGGCATCGTCAAGCGGGAATCGTCAAAAGGGGACCTGCCGCAAGCGTGCGGCCTCTCGCTGTTACGATTCCCGCTGCGCCAATTGACGACTCCCGCACGTTCCCGATACGCCAGCGGCATCACCCGCTTGAGTCCCAACCGCGCCGGTTGTTAACTAGCCGTGTTTTCCCCCTTTCCGCTCTGGAGTTTCCCCATGCGTCGATTGTCCATCGCCCTGGCGCTGCTGCTGGTCGCGCCCCTGGCCTGCGCCCAGGTCTACAAGTGGACCGACGCCCATGGCACCGTCCACTACTCGGAGACACCCCCGCCGACCGGCACCAAGTACAGCCAGGTCAGCGTGAGTACTGGCACATCCGCGCCGGCCGCCGACAGCACCCCGGCGGCCGCAAGCAGCAGTGACGATGCTGCGCAAGGCAGCAACAACCCGTCACAACAAACCAACATGGCCGATACACCCGAGAACCGCGCCAAGCTGTGCAGTTCGCTGAAGGCGAATATCACCACCTTGCAGGGCAGCGGGCCGGTGGTCATGACCGGGACAGCCGGCAAGCAGCAATTGCTCAATGCGGATCAACGCAAGCAGCAGCTCGACGCCAGCCAATCGCAATACAGCCAGTATTGCGCGAATCAGTAGCTCGCGCAGGTAGCGGGAATCGTCAATCGGAAATCGCAAGAGCGAGGGGGCCGCAGGCTAGCGCAGGGCCGCTCTAACTGTTCACGATTTACGATTGGCGCCCCTTCCCACTCGCTATACTCACGGCTTTTCCCGCCGGACCGCTCAACCCATGCGCCTTAGCCAATTCCACCTGGCCACCGTCAAGGAAGTCCCTGCCGATGCCGAGATCGCCAGCCATCAGCTGATGATCCGCGCCGGCATGATCCGCAAGCTCGCCGCCGGCTTGTACACCTGGTCGCCGCTGGGCTTGCGCGTGTTGCGCAAAGTGGAAGCCGTCGTGCGCGAGGAAATGAACCGTGCAGGCGCGATCGAAATGCTGATGCCCTCGGTGCAGCCGCGCGAGTTGTGGGAGGAAACCGGCCGCTGGCAGAAATTCGGCGGTCAGCTGCTGAAGATCAAGGACCGCAAGGAGCAGGAATTCTGCTACGGGCCCACGCACGAGGAAGTCGTCACCGATTTCGCGCGCAATGAGCTGAAGAGCTACAAGCAGTTGCCGATCAACTTCTACCAGATCCAGACCAAGTTCCGCGACGAGATCCGTCCGCGCTTCGGCATAATGCGTGCGCGCGAATTCCTGATGAAGGATGCGTACTCCTTCCATCTCACCCAGGAATCGCTGGCCGAAACCTATGACGTGATGTACCAAGCTTACGCGCGCATCTTCAGCCGCCTGGGCTTGAAGTTCCGCGCCGTGCAGGCGGATACCGGCGCCATCGGTGGCAACGCCAGCCATGAATTCCAGGTGCTGGCCGATTCGGGCGAGGATCTGCTCGCCTATTCCGATGGATCCGACTACGCCGCCAACGTCGAGAAGGCCGAAGCCATCGCGCCGGGCGTCAGCCGCCCCGCTCCCACAGTCGCACTGCAGCGCGTGGATACGCCACGCGTACGCACGGTCGAAGACGTTACGCGGCATTTCGGCATCAGCGCCGATCGCGTACTGAAAACCGTGCTGGTACGCGGTAAAGATGGCCTGGTCGCGCTGTGCCTGCGCGGCGATCACGAGATCAACGAAGTGAAGGCCAGCAAGCTGCCCGAACTGCCCGGCGAATCGGTACTGGCCTCCGACGAGGAAATCCTCGCCGCCGTCGGCGTACGCCCCGGCTTTATCGGCCCGGTCGGCCTGCCCGGCAACGTTCCGGTCATCGTCGACCGCAGCGCCGCGGTGCTGGCCGATTTCGTCTGCGGCGGCAATGCCAACGACACCCACTACACCGGCGCCAACTGGGACCGCGACGCGCACATCACGCGCGTGGAAGACCTGCGCCAGGTGATCGCAGGCGATCCTTCGCCGGACGGCCGCGGCACCCTGCAGATCGCGCGCGGCATCGAGGTGGGCCATGTGTTCCAGCTCGGCAGCAAATACGCCGAAGCGCTGAACGCCACCGTACTCGACGACCAGGGCAAGAAACAGGTAATGCTGATGGGTTGCTATGGCATCGGTGTCAGCCGCATCGTCGCCGCAGCGATCGAGCAAAGCCACGACGACGCCGGTATCATCTGGCCCGAGCCGATGGCGCCCTGGCGCGTCGCGGTGTGCGTGATCAATCCCAAGAACGCGCCGGAAGTGAACGCCGCCGCCGAATCGCTTTACAACGAACTCACTGCACGCGGCATCGACACCGTGTGGGACGACCGCGGCCTGCGCCCAGGCGCCATGTTCGCCGACATGGAACTGATCGGCATTCCGCATCGTGTCGTGGTAAGCGAACGCGGCCTGGCAGCCGGCACGCTGGAATATCGCGCCCGCAGCGCCAGCGAAAGCAGCGCCATGACGCGTGACGAATTGTTCGACGTATTGACAGCATAGGCTGGCGGAAATCCCCGCCTGAGAGCTAAACACAAGGCCGCCTGGGGCGGCCTTTTTCATGCAGCACAACATTGCATTAGCGGCATGAAAATCATTTTTCCTACACAAATGCGCTTTACAATTTCGCGTTTAATGCGAGAGAATTAAAAATACATCCGGGCATTTACTTCCAAATTCAATAGCCCGGTTTGTCCTGCTCATTCTTTTTTTACCGGAGTCGCCTTATGGCCATTGATATCAAGAGTCTCAACCAGAACCAGCTCAATGACCTGATCCAGAAGGCGCAAGCGCGCCAGCAAGAACTCGAGAAAGAAAAAGTCACGCGCGCACGCGAAAAGGTGCTTGCCTTGCTGAAGGCCGAAGGCGTGAGCTTCGAAGAAGTATTCGGCGGCGCAGGCGCCGCTCGCGGCAAGCGTCGCGGCACCGGCACGGTGGCGCCGAAATACCGCAATCCGGCCGATCCGGAGCAAACCTGGTCCGGCCGCGGCAAGCGCCCGCGCTGGTTCAACGACGCACTCAAGGCCGGCAAGAAGGAAAAAGATCTGGCGATCTGATTTTCCCGGTTTTCAAATGCGCGAGAACGCCGGCTTTATGGCCGGCGTTTTTGTTTTGCATTAGGAGCAACAAAACGGCCTTCTTCATTCGTCGCCCCATGGCGACAGGCACGTTGGCGGTGAGACGAAGTCGAACCCCAACCTACGTGAGCTTGCCGCATGCCTTACAGCGACCGCCGCGGTGCGATCAGCAACTCGCCAAACATCAGCCCCGCCACCAGCGAAATCAAAATCGTCACCAGCAGCACGGTGGAATCGAAGCCCAGGGATGCATTGCGCTCAAGCAAATAGGAAACGCTGCGAAATCCCACACTCCCCGGTACCAGCAACAAGATGCCCGGCTCGCGGATGACCGCACCGGGGCGCCCCGCATAACGCGCATACAGATTCGCCAAGGCGCTCAGCAGGAGCCCGCCAAGAAAGACGCCAAACGCCGCCCCATTCAAGTGGATCGGCAAGGCGCCACCTAGCCGCGTAGCCACGTAACCGAGGATCACCGCCGCGATCACCGCCGGCCAATCGCGCCAGGCAGCGCGGAACAGCATGGCGAAGGCGACCGCACCGACCAGCAGGGCCGGATAGTCCATCCACTCCGGCAACGCCGGCAGCGTGAAATCACGCGGCTCGATGCCCAGCACCGCGCAGATCTGCGTCGCCGCCACGGTACCGAACGTCAACTTCAGCAAGGTCGCCATCGCCCCGCCCATGCGCGCCATGCCCGCCACCAGGTGCAAGCTGGAAATCTCGCGCACCGCGGTAGTCAACGACATGCCCGGCATCAGTACGATCAAGCCGGCCAGCACCACCGACTTGATCGCCAGCGGCGCCACGAACGCGCTGAAGACGATGGTGATCAAGGTGGCGACCATGGCGCAGATCGCGTCGCTGGCCACCTGCAGGCGCGGACGCGTGCCCGCCAGGATGGTAATCGTGCCGATGACCAGCCCCACCAAACCCGCGACACAAAGATCCACCCACGAGCTATGCAGGAACAACGCATCGATCGCAGCGGCGGACAAGCCGTAGCTGATGATCACACCCGCTTGCTGACGTGGCGTATCCGGCAGCTCCAGCGCTCGCAACAAGCGAAAGCCCTCACGCAGATCCAGTTCCCCGGCAATCACCCGGTCGGCGATTTCATCGGCGCGGCACAGCTTGTCCAGGTTCACGTCACCCGGCAACAGGCGGATCACCTGGGTGACCTGCGCCAGACGCGCTTCTTCGCCGTGTCCCAGGTCCGAAAAGGAAATGATGATGGCCGTAGGGCTGGACCACACATCCGCGTGCAAGCCGATGCGCTGTGCCGAGCCGCTGATCGCCATCTCCAGGCGCGGCGATGCGGCACCGTATTTGTGCAGGCGGGTGGCGAGTTCCACCAGGAAGGCGATACGGGTATTGAGCGCCGTGGTGGCGAAGGACGCTAATGGCGATCGGATGGCGGATGTGGGCATGGCACCATTGTTACCGTAAGCGTGTCGCTTGGGTATGTCGCCATCAGCCCTCGATGGCAGGCGTCACGCGTCATCCCGATGCCCGTCGCTCCCGCGAAAGCAGCGGTGCGCACCACATCAGGCCGGCTTCACCTTCAACGTCGCCCCTTCCACCGCCACAACTTCCACCGCGGTACCCGCCGGCAGGTCCGGCCCGCTGACCAGCCACTGCCCATCGCCCACCTTGGCCTTGCCGCGCCCGTTGATGATGGCTTCGATCAACACATAACGTCCGCCGATCAACTGTTCCGCGCGCCGGTTGAGCCGCCCATCGTCCTGCTCGCCTTTCTGCAGGGCCGGCCGCACGGCGTACCAGTAGACCGCGCAGGAAACGAAAGCGAGCACCGCAAACATGATCGCCTGCACCACCATCGACAGCCCGGGCATCAGCAGCACCAGCAAGCCGGTGGCGGCAGCGCCGATGCCGATCCACAGCATGAAATAGCCGGGCATCATCACCTCGATGGCGATCAGCACCAGCGCGACGATCCACCACAGATAATGCGCAGCGACACTCATGGCGGCCTCTTCGCTCAGCTCATCGACGGCGGTGTGCGCCGCGTTGCGGCTAGTTTTTCCTGTTGCTGCCCCAGCGATTCTTTCGCCAACTCCGCGATGCCGGCCAGCGAGCCGAGAATACCGGTGGCCTCCATCGGCAACAGCAGCATTTTCTGGTTGGGCGAGTTGGCCATTTCCTTCAACGCCTCGACGTACTTGTTGGCGACGAAGTAGTTCAATGCATTGACGTTGCCGTTGGCGATCGCCTCGGATACCAGCTTAGTCGCCTGCGCTTCGGCCTCGGCCAGACGGATGCGCGCTTCGGCCTCGCGGAAGGCAGCTTCCTTCTTGCCCTCTGCGGCCAGGATCGCCGATTGCTTTTCGCCATCGGCCTTCAACACCGCGGCCTGGCGGAAGCCTTCGGCCTCCAGGATGTTGGCGCGCTTCTCGCGTTCGGCTTTCATCTGGCGCGCCATCGAATCGACCAGGTCGCGCGGCGGTGCAATGTCCTTGATCTCGATGCGGTTGACCTTGACGCCCCACGGATGGGTGGCTTCGTCCACCACCGTCAGCAGCTTCGCGTTGATCGCATCGCGCTGGCTGAGCGATTCGTCCAGGTCCATCGAACCGAGCACGGTGCGGATGTTGGTCATCACCAAGGCCAGCGCGGCCTGCTCCAGGTTGGCCACTTCATATGCCGCCTTGGCCGCATCCAGCACCTGGTAGAACACCACGCCGTCCACGCGCACCACGGCGTTGTCCTTGGTGATCACGTCCTGGCTCGGCACGTCCAGCACCTGTTCCATCATGTTGATCTTGCGGCCGATGTCGTAGATGAAGGGAATCAGGAAATGCAGGCCCGGCGTCAGCGTGCGCGTGTATCGGCCGAAACGCTCCACCGTCCATTCGTAGCCCTGCGGCACGATACGCACCAGCTTGGCGAGCACGATGATCGCCACCACCACGACCACCAATGCAAAAACGATACTGCCCATGGCATCTACTCCTTGTTGACCTGAAGCAGTATAGGCCAGGACCCTTGACAGAATGGCACTCGCTCGCGTGCGCGGCTTTCGTAAGCTGGGATGCAATCCCAGCTTTAATTGGCATGGCGATGCTGGGATTTCATCCCAGCCTACAGATCAAGCTCACGCCGCTGCCGTGGGCTGCGGCAGCAACAAGGTCACGCGCAAGCCACCGTCCTCGCGATTGGCCAGCGCAATCCGGCCGCCATGCGCCTCGCTGATCTCGCGCGCCAGCGCCAAGCCCAGGCCGGTGCCCGAGCGCTTGGTGGAATAGAACGGCAGCAGCGCCTGCGCCAGCACCGCTTCACTCATGCCGGGGCCGCGGTCGCCGACTTCGATGCGCAACTCGTGGCCGACCATGCTGAGCAACAAGGTCACGCCTTCCGGTGCACTGCCTGATTCGTGCGCATTCTTCACCAGGTTGATCAACACCTGTTCGATCTGTACCGGATCGAACCAGCCCGGTTGCGATGGTACGGAGCCGGTCAGTTGAAAGCTGCAATGCAGCGACAGCGCATCCAGGAACGGCTTCCATGCCACTGCCACCAGACGCGGCGCAGGCAGCTTGGCGAAGCGCGCGTAGCCGTCGATAAATCCGTGCAGGTGGCGCGCGCGCTCGCCGATGGTGGCGAACACACCCGGCAATCGCTGCACGTCCCCGCGCCGTGCCAGTTCGGCGCCGGAATGCGCCAGCGAGGAAATCGGTGCCAACGAGTTGTTCAACTCATGGCTGACCACGCGGATCACGCGCTTCCATGCCGCCACTTCCTGTCGCGACAGTTCACGCGTCATGCGGCGGAACAATTGCAGGCGATGCGGTCGACCCTGCAAGCGGAACGCACGCTGCGAGAGATGAAAGGTTTCTTCGCTGCCATCCATTTCCACGCTGAATAGTGCGTCTTCCGAACCCTCGGTCGCCTTGCGCAGCGCCGCGGGCATGTTGGCAATCAGTTGGGCGAAATGCAGGCCATTGAGGCTGCGGCCTTCGTTGAACAGATGCCGCGCTGCGATGTTGGCGTAAGCGACGCGGCCATTGGCGTCAGTCAGCACCAGCGCCACCGGCGTGTTCTGCACCACGGTATCCAGCAGCAGCTCGCGCTGCGCCAGGTTCTGCCGCTGCTCGCGCAGCGTTTGCCCCAATTCGTTATGCACCCGCACCAGATCGCCCAGCTCATCGCGCCGATTGAGCGCAATGGAAATACTGAAGTCGCCGTCGCGGTAACTCGCCACCGCACCTTCCAGCGCACGCAGCAAACGCTTCACCGGTTCCATCACGATATGCGCGAACCACCACGACAGCGGCGCCAGGATCGCCACGCAGATGATGATCGCTTCGGTGCGGTTCGGCGCCCTGACCGAGTGCGTGAGCTCGTTATGCAACCACCCCAGGATGGCCGGCAGGGGCCACTGCATCACGCCGATATAGACCAGCGCACCCATCAACGCCGCAAGCGCCAGCAACAGGGCAAGGCGGGTTTCCAGCGATCTCAGGCGCATGGGATGATCCTGGCTTGACGACTGGGTGAAGGCATGGACGGTCTCAGCATGAAGTGCGCTTGTTCTACACGTTGCTGCCTGCATGTGCCACTGCCAGAAGCTACGATGTCGCGCGCGCGAGCTTGCGACTCACGCCTGCGTCATCAACCCATACCGTTCCATGCGCCGATACAACGCCTGCCGCGACAAGCCCAAGGTCTGCGCTGCACGACTTACCACGCCATCGGCTTTCTGCAAGGCTGCTTCCACCACTTCGCGGCTGGGTTCGTCCAGATTGCGCACCGCTACGGCCCCGGCATGCTGCGGCAAGTTGAGCAGCTCCGGCGTAATCGGGCCGCTGCCGGTGAGCAAGGCCGCACGCTCGATCGCGTTTTTCAGCTCGCGCACATTGCCCGGCCATGCATAGGTGAGCAGCGCCTCGCGCGCGGCCTCGTTGAGTTGCGCACGGCCGGCCAGGAAATGCTCGGCGAGCGGCAGGATGTCATCGATACGTTCGGCCAGCGGCGGCAGGTTCACGTCGATCACGTTGAGGCGGTAATAAAGATCCTCGCGGAAGGTACCGGCGCGGATCATGCTTTTCAGATCCGCATTGGTGGCGCTCAGCACGCGCACCTTCACCTTGCGCGTGCGGCCGGAACCAAGCCGCTCGAACTGCCCGGTTTCCAGCACGCGCAGCAGCTTCACCTGGCCCGGCAGCGGCAGGTTGCCGATTTCGTCGAGGAACAGCGTGCCGCCATCGGCCAGCTCGAAGCGCCCTTCGCGCGCCTTGTTGGCGCCGGTATAAGCCCCCGCCTCGGCACCGAACAGTTCCGCTTCGATCAGCTCGCCCGGCAAGGCGCCGCAGTTCACCGCCACGAAGGGGCCGTTCTTCACCGATGAGTTGGCATGCACGATGGCCGCGATCCGCTCCTTGCCGGAACCGTTGGGGCCGGTGATCAACACCGGCACCTCCGAGCGCGCCACCTGGCAAGCCAGGTCGATCGTGCGCGCCATCGCTTCGGAAGCGAACACCAGGCCGTCGAGGTTGTAGCGGCGCTGCAGGTCCTCGCGGCGCTTGCGGCGCTCCATGCGCGTTCGGTTCACCTCGCGCGTGGACTCCGACAGCTCCAGCAGGTTTTCCACCGTGGCCAGCAGCTTGGCATCGTCCCAGGGCTTGGCCAGGTAGTCAGCGGCGCCGGCCTTCACCAGTTCCACCGCGGTTTCCAGATGCGTCCACGCGGTGAGCAGGATCAGCGGCAAATCCGCATGGCGCTGGCGGATAGCGCGGAACAATTCCACGCCCTCCTCGCCGGAGGTGGTGTCGGCAGTGAAATTCATGTCCTGGATCACCACGTCCACGGACTGGCGCGCCAGCGTGGCCAGGCCGTCCTCGGGCGTCAACGCCACCAGGGGCCGCACGTCGTGCAGCGAAAGCAGCAACGAGAGCGCCTCGCCCACGGCCGGATTGTCATCGATGATCAGTACGGTACGCATTCGTCGTCTACACATGCAGGCATGGATGCCGCTCCAGCCCAAAAGGTTGCCATGCCCAATGGGCTACGTACATCAAAACTAGCGAAACGGTGCTCCATGGTCAGTGGATGGCCGGCAGCTTGCCTGCTCCCAGATGCTTGCGCGCGCTTTCGTACTGGGTCAGTGGCATCTGCACCAGCAGTGGCGACTTCGCCGGGTCGAACCACTCGATCAACTGCTCGACATCCTGCCTGGGCATGGCCGTACATCCCACCGTGCCCTGGCCCGGCCCACGCCAGATATGCAGGAAAATGCACGAACCGCCGCCGGGCCTGGCCGGATGCGTGTTGTGGTCGACATATACGCCCCAGTGATAAAGCTCGTCATCCCGCAACATGTGCTCGGAACTGCTCCAGTCCGGCTGTTTGATGTGCTGACGATCGACGATGCGGTTGTAGTACTGCGACTTCGCATCGTCCACGCACTCGACCGATGGCGTAAGCCGCACGTACGACATGCGCGAACCGGCCAGCAACTGCGGTTCGTAGCCGAACGCCGTACCCAGCGAAAACACGCCCGCCGGCGCCTTGCCATCCCCTTCCCGCTTGATCGGATCGCCCGCATCGGCACCCAGCCGTTGGTTGCCGACCAAGCCATCACCCCACGCCAGACCGGTCTTGCCGACCACGATCGCAAACGGCTGCCCCACCGCTTTCCACTTGGCGCGAGGCGTGCCGCGCTCAAATCGCTGCAACGTACCGCTCACGCTGTTCCAGTCGGCGGTGGTGACAACCACCATCTGACGTGCATTGTCCAGCGCGTCATGCGCCCGCGCGGCGAGAGAAGCAAACAGGCCGGCCGCGCAGAGCCCCAACAAGGAAAAACGAAGCCTTTTGCTCATCAGCTATTTGCCCCGAAAGAAGTCACCAGTACGGCCCGCATGCAACGACGACCCATGCGAGCATGGCGCCGCTACCTGCACAGAGGTTGCCACGGCAACGGGCGCAGGTACATCAGATCGCTCATACGGATCGCGTGGCCACCACTGGCGGCACTGCCGCAGCGCGCAGGGCCGGCCCGAGTACCGCCGCCTGCCCGAGGCACCACAGCAAAATCGCGCCTACCGGAAAATAAACCACCGGCATGCGCGGCAATTCGTAGTGCACGATCAGGAACAGGTTGATGCCATAGGCCAGCACCATGCCCAATGCAATGCCCATGCTGGTGAGCAGGAAATTCTCGGTCTGGAAGTAGTGCAGGATGTTGCCGCGCGTGGCCCCCAGCGCACGACGCACACCGATGCTTCGATTGCGTTGCGCCACCCAGAAACTGGCAAGGCCGACGATGCCCAGCGCCGTAACGATCAGCAGTGCCAAGCAGATGCCGAGGAGCATGCCTGCCATGGCGCGGTCGTTCTGGAAGAAATCGCGCCGGTGCTGTTCGATCGTGCCCTTTCCGAGCACGATGCGGTTGGGATCCAACGCCTTGAGCTTGTCCACTGCGGCACGCAACACCCGGTCCCGGTCCTGCGGTGCGCAGCGGATGATGAACGACGCGCCTTCGGTCAGCGACACGCGCACCGGCCAAAGGGTGCTGTATTGCGCGCCAAGACCCAGACGGTCATGGCCTGGGCGAATCAGATCGGCCATCACGCCGACGACCGTAAAAGGTATGCCCTGCCCCACATAGAACCGCTTGCCGAGCGGATCCTGCCCGGGCCACAGACGGTCCGCCATGGCACGCGTGACCAGCGTGGTATTCGGCAGTTTGTCGTACTGCTTGTTCGCCAGCAGGGTAAACGCATCAGAAAGATCCATGTATTCCTCGGGCCGCAAATCGCGCCCCTCCACGATCCGCAAGCCCAGCGTCTGCACCAGGTTTTCGCCGAAGTATTGCGTCGCGCTGAGCGAGGGCATGCGTTGCGCGGGATCGGTGCGCACGTCCATGTTGTCCGATCCATCATCGAAGGGTAGCTCGTTGATCAGCGTCGCCGCTTTCACACCCGCAATCGACTGCAACGCGGCCACATCCTCCGCGGCGCGCGCATTGGCATCCGGACGATCGCCGATATAGGCCATCTGGACGTACACCAGTTCGCGCTCGGCGACGCCGCTGGGTGTGCGCATGCGGTCCAGGCGCTGACCAATCAGGAAGATCGTGTTGCAGACGATCGCGCAGGTGAACGCAATTTGCAGGATCAGCAGGAAGCAGGTGAGCTTGTGCCGGCGCAGGGTGAATAGTATCGGTCGAATATCCATGTCATTGCGCCTTCAATTGCAGTGCGGGAGCAACGCGGCATGCGCGCCAGGCAGGCAACAGTCCTGCCAGCGTGCTTGCCGCCACCGAGATGACAAAGGTCGCCAGCAACATCGACGAATCCATGTGCGCGAGCTTGGCGTAGTCCGAAGGCTGCTGGCGAACCAGCCACAACCCCAGCAGGGCCAGCAGCAGGCCCAGCATGCCGCCAACGAAACCGATGACACCCGACTCCAGCAGCAACTGCCCGAACAGCGTGCGCCGCGAAGCGCCCAAGGCGCGGCGTACACCAAGCTCACCGGCACGACGCATGAACTTGGCCAGCATCAGGCCCACCGTATTGACCAGGCACACTACCAGAAAGCCCAGCGCCAGCCACGCCTGCAGGCGCGTATCGCTCGGCACCACGTGGTTGTAATCCAGCCATTGCATCAGGCTGCGCAAGCGCACATTGGGCGGCCGCACAAAGCGCCCGGCGGCGTGTTGGTCGGCTGAATAATGTTCCAGAAAATCTTTGTAGGCCGCGACGCTGGCCGGGGAATCCAGCTCCACCCAGAACTGCAGCCACGTGCAAGGCTGGATCTCCAGATGCACCTGGTCGCCACCGCCATCGCCCCAGCAATCGGTGGAACCGTCGTGTTCCATATGCAATGCACGCGACGTCGACAGCGGCACATAGACCTGCTCGTAATCGGCGTAGGCACCCATGTACAAATCATAGAAGTGCGGATTGGGCCGCCAGTCGCCCAGCACGCCGATGATGCGGAAATCGGCTTTCTGCAGGCGCAAGGTCTTGCCTACGCTGTTCTTGCCGCCGAACAGCTTGTCGTTCAGTTCGGCGCTGATCACCACCACGCGCGCGCTGGCTTGATCTTCCTCATCACCCCACGCCGTGCCGTACTGGAACGGTACGCCGAACATCGGGAAGAAGTCGGCAGTGGTGTAGCGCGCATTGGCATGAAACGGGTCGATACTCGATTGCGCCGGCTGCAACGGCACCATGCCTCCGGTCATCAGGGCCTGGCGCGTTCCACGTTTCGCATGCAGCAGATACATGCCGTCGATCCACGTCAGCTGGCCAGGCGGCTCGACGTCCGGCGTATACGCCTGCATGTCACGTGGATCGAGCTGCGGGTAATACAGCGATGCACTGCGTCCCGGCAACGGATCGCCGGACAGCACGTGCAACACCGTCAGCGTGGTCATGCTGGCGCCGATACCCATCGCAATGGCGAGCACCATCAAGCCGGTCAACGCTTTATTGCGCCGGAGACTTCGTACTGCCAAATCCAGGTAATAGCCGAACATATCCCCTCCTATACGGTTCGCGTCGCTTCGACCGGTGGCACGGAAGCGGCGCGCAAGGCCGGCCCGAGCACGGCCAGCTGGCCAAGCAGCCACAGCGCCGCTGCGCCGCCGCCCAGGTAATACCAAGGCATGCGGTTCACTTCGTAGTGGCGCATCAGATAGATGTTGATGGCGCAAGCCAGCACCACGCCAAGCAACACCCCTGCCGAGCTCAGCAGAAAGTTCTCGGTCTGGAAGTACGCCAGGATCTGCCGGTATGAAGCGCCGACCGCACGGCGTATGCCGATCTGCTTGCGGCGCTGTCCCACCCAGAAACTGGTCAGGCCGACGACGCCCAGCGCCGTCACCGCCAGCATCACCACGCACACCAGCACCAGCATCCAGGCCAGGTTGCGGCTGCCGGCAAAATACTCCGCGCGCACGCCGGCAAAGGTTTTTCCTTCCAGCACCGCGCCCGGCTCCAGCTTGCCCACCGCTTGCATGGCTTGCTGCAAAACGCGCTCGCGCGCCATCGGGTCGCTGCGCAAAATGTAGTTGTTCAAGTCGGCGCTGGGGCGCTGCGGAAAGAACACGCTGGAATATTTGCCGGACGCGCCGCTGAAATGCGGGTCTTGCGCGATCACGTCGGCGACTACGCCGATCACCGTCCAGGCATTGCCGTCGCTGTAGATATGCCGCCCCAATGCGCTTTGCCCCGGCCACCAGCGCGTGGCATCGCTCTGGTTGACCAGTACGACGTGGCTGGCCGATTGATGGCTGGGCAGCAGTTCGCCCTGGGCGTATTCCTCGTCGGTGAAGTAGCGCCCTTGCAATAGCCGCAGCCCGAGGGCCCGCTCGGCGCCTTTGCCGACGAGATAGACCGAGCTGTTGACCGTAGGCTGCGCGTCAGGCTGGCTGGTAAATCCGTTGAACGCGGCATCCGGTCCCAGCGGCACATCGCTGATGGCAGCGGCGGCTTTTACGCCAGGTAGCGTACGCAGAGCAGCCAGGTCACGGGACACGCTATCGGAAGCCAGCCGGCCATCCAGGCCGCCGATATGGATCACCGAGATACCTTGCTCATCGATGGCGTTGGGCGCGCGGCCATCGACCACGCATTGGGCCACCATGAATACCGCGTTGCACAACACGGCGCACGCCAGCGCGATTTCCAGCACGATGAGCAAGGCGGGAATGCGATGCCTGGGCAGCGTGGCGAGGATCGGGCGGATTTCCATGGTTATCCTCAGGCCGATTTCAGTTGCGGGGCAGGCGTCACCGCGCAGGCGCGCCATGCCGGCAGCATGCCGGCGACCAGGCTGGCGATCAGCGCCACGGCGAACGTACACACGAACATTTGTCCATCCAGATACACCAGGCTGGCGTACTCGGCCGGTTGCTGGCGGATGCACCACAGGCCGAACAGCGCAAACACCAAGCCCAGCGCGCCACCGACCAGACCGATCAAGCCGGCTTCCGCCATGAATTGCGCAAAGATCGCCGCACGCGAAGCACCCAGGGCTCGCCGCACACCGATCTCGTTCGCGCGGCGCAGGCATTTGGCCAACAGCAGCCCCACCGTGTTGACCATGCAGATCAGCAAAAAGCTGAACGCCAGTCCGGTCTGCATGCGCACGTTGCCGGGCACCACCTGCTGGCTATCGAGCCATTGCATCAGGCCGGACAAGCCCGTGTCGGAGCGCTGAAAACGCCCCAGCGCAATCTGCTGCCGGGCATAGCCGGCGAGAAACGATTGATAGGCGGAAACCGCCGCCGCATCCGGCAATTGCACCCACAGGCCCAACCAGATGCTCGGCGCGTTTTCCAGTGTCTGTTTGTCGCCGCCGGCGAAAGACATGAGGTTGATCGGCTCCATGCCCGCCGCTCTTGCCGACTGCAACGGCAGGAACACCGCTTCGCCCTTGCCGTAATTGGGGCCGCCCAGATACAGCGAATAGAAACGCGGCTGCGGCGCCCAATGCCGCAGCACCCCGACGATGCGGAAATCCTGGTCGTTGATGCGCAAGCTGCGGCCGACGCTGTTGGCGCCGCCGAACAGCTGGTCGTTGAGGAAATCGGCGATCACCACTACCTTGGCACGGCTTTCGCCATCCACGGCACTCCACCCGCCGCCGTATTGAAACGGCGCCTCGAACATGCTGAAAAAATCAGACGTGGTCATCACGCCATCGCTGAAGAAGGGGTGCTGTTGCGGGGCAGTCAGCTTGACCCGGGTCATCGCCATCGCAGCCTGGCGCTCGGCCCGATGCGCATGCAGCAGGTTCATGGCATCGAGGTAGCTCGTCAGCCAGGGCAGTTTGCCGCTGCGGGAAAACGGTCGATCCTTGGGATACGGATCGACCTGCACGTAAAACAGTTGCGCGCTCTTGTGCGGCAGCGGATCGCCGGATAGCAACCTAAGCACGGTCAAGGTCGTCATCGATGCCCCGATCCCCAGCGCGAGGGTCAGCACCATCAATGCCGTGAGCACCTTGTTGCGCCTGAAGCTGCGCAGCGCCAGATCGAGGTAATAGCCCAGCATCACTATGCTCCCTTCGCCCGGTTCACATCACGCCGAGCGCGTCGCTGCGACCGGCGGCACATTCGAGGCGCGCAGTGCCGGTACGAACACCGCGATCTGCCCCAGCAACACCACTACCGCCAACCCGGCCAGCACGTAGTAGACCGGCATGCTGTCCATTTCGAACTTGCTCATCAGCATGCGGTTCAGGCCAATCGCCAGCGCGATGCCAACCAGCGCGCCGCCGCCGGCGATCAACATGTTTTCGAGCTGGAAGTAATGCAGGATGTCGATCTTCCGCGCACCAAGCGCGCGACGTACGCCGATCTGGCGGTGGCGCTGACCCACCCAGAAACTGGTGAGCCCGACGATGCCGGCAGCCGTGACGGCCAGCAGGATCACGCAGATCACGCCCATCAGCGCAGCCATGCCGATATCCGCGCGATAGGCTTCGGCGCGAATGTCCTTGAACGACTTGACGCTGTCGTCATTGAGCACGCGCATCGGATTGACACCGTATAACCTGGATGGCACCGCCCGCATCACGGCATTCAGCCGCCCCGGCTTGGTGCGCACCGCATAGCGCGAGAAATTGGAATTCAGGCGAACCGGTTCGATCGTCGAGTTCCATACGAAACTGCTGGCCCAACTGCTTACGGACGGCACCTGCAGGCGCTCGACCTCGCCGACAACCGTGCTGGGCGTGGTGGCGCCATCCAGATAAGCCACCTTGCCGACCGCATCGCCCTTTGGAAACAACTTGTCGGCAAGCGCCTTGGTGATGATCACCATGCTCGCTTCGCTGGGATCGCGGAACCCTTTGTTGGTCACGTCCGACGCCGTGAAGTTGCGGCCGGCAACCAGACGCAGACCCAATGTCTTCATCATGTTTTCGTCGCCGAAATAATAGGTCGTCCGCGTATTGCCGGCACCAAGTTCTGCGCCCGGCTTCAACGAGACGGAGCCGTTCCAGCTTGACGGATACAACGGCAAGGTGTTGATCGGGGTGACCGATTCAACATCGGGCAGCACGCGCAGGGCTTGGATGTCCTCGTTCAACATGGCATCGAGTTTCTGGATGCTGGCCGGATCGTCGCCGCTCGGCGCGCCCACCCATTGCTGGGTGATCATGAAGAGGTTGTTTTCATCCATGCCGGTGG